>OLNZ01000224.1_pt1 | contig 63305 bp, 69 predicted proteins | sample 1672981 | NCBI WGS metagenome assembly OLNZ01 (sample SAMEA3136743, study PRJEB25190) | human gut metagenome | biome: human gut; feature: human-associated habitat; material: faeces | place: Austria | collected 2013 | reverse complement strand
TTGAAATCAAACCAAAAATAACAAGGAGACTTGTATATATTCCATCTCAGCTGTATGTAGAAAAAACAGTCATTCATCAGTATGTCTGTCATGAATGCAGCGAACGGGAAGAAACAATGTATATCTTTCAGAAGGAAGGATATGTAGAACCAAGACCATTGTTGAAAGGTTCTATGGCATCCTCCTCTTTCGTTGTTGCTTCTGCATATAAAAAGCTTGCCATGGGCATCCCATTCTACAGACAGGAAAAGGAGCTCGGCAGAAAAGGTCTTCCGATCAGCAGACAGGTTATCTGCAACTGGTTTGTTCGATGTGCCAGACAGTACCTTGAACCTGTGTTTCAAAGGATGGAGCAGGATATCAGGAAATCCAGTATTCTGAACATGGATGAAACAACACTGCTCTGCCTGCAGGAAAGAAAAAATGGAAGAGAATCCAAGAGCTATGAGTGGCTGTGCATGACAAATGAATATGAAAAGAATCAGATGGCACTGTACTACTACAAAAAAGACAGAGGGCAGGAAAATGTTAATGATATCCTTGGAGACTACTGTGGAGTGATACAGTCAGATGGATATCAGGCATATTCAAAATTCAGTTCTGCAGAAGGACATGCAGGATGTCTTTCACATGCGAGAAGAAAGTTTGAAGATGCATTGAAATCTAATGAAGCACTGTATAAGCAGATTACAAGAAAAGGAACTGCAGAAGAAGAAAAGGAAAAGCTGCTGGATGAAAATCCATCATTTGCCAAGGCACTCTGGTTTGTAAAGCAGTTTGACAGGATCTTCAAAATAGAGAAGAAAGCCAAACAGGCAAAGCACAGCTTTCAGGAAATAGAAGAAATACGTCAGACAGAAGAACAGCCTATCCTGGAAGAGATGCATGAAGAAGCAATCCAGCTGATTGATCAGTGTGCACCGAGTGGAAAACTGTACAAGGCATTAAATTACATGTTGAATCAGTGGGAATCATTGATCTACTACCTGAAAGATGGAAGAATCCCTGCGACAAACAACATAGCAGAAAGAGAAGGAATCAAACCGTTTGTAATGGCAAGAAAAAACTTTCTGTTTGCGGATACAATAGAAGGTGCCAAGGCAACTTCTATGTGGTTCAGTTTAATCATTTCTGCAAGAATGAATCATCTGGATGCAGAGAAGTATCTGATCTATGTGCTGGATCAGCTGTCTGCATCAGAAACGATAACAGATGAACTGGTTGAAAGATGTCTGCCATATTCAGAACAATTGCCAGCATCTCTTAAAATGTAAAAGAACAGGATATATATACTATTTGCTCATTAGGAACACCTTTATAGTACATATCCTGTTTTTCCTTATCTAGACGGTATTTATTTGACGCTTACGAAATAAAAAATAAATGTATGCCACAGATCACATTAGCGCTGTAAGGCGCAACTTTGAGAGCAGGGCTATGCCCGAAACTGAAAAACCACCGGCTGGGCCGGTGGATATTTATTAAACGGATTCGTTTTGTAGTTTTTCTTTCAGTTTTTTGTATTCATCTTTTCCAGATTGTGTCATATAAGGAGAGAGAAGTGTTAGATGTTGTAAAAGAAACTGATACAGATTTGTTTGCTTATAGACACTCTTCTGGTAGTCTTCATTTGTCCATGTAATATGAGAAAGCATCCAGAAAGATACAATATCTTCAAAGATATCATCTGCATTCTGTACTTGTAAAATACCATCTTCAAGTAAGTTGTTTAAAGATGTGATGAGATTTTGGTGGAGTTTTTTAATGGTTTCTGCATTAATTTCAAAGCATTTTTCATTTATTCTTTGCATGTCAGATATTGTAAAGAAGAATGCATTCTTTTTGATACCCTCAATCATCTGCCTTAAGTAAGAAATAAGTGAAGTTAGAGAATGAATATCACACACTTCCAGTTTAGGCTGAATATCTTCCATTAGAGCACATAAGATATCTAGCTTGTGAGGATAATGGTATGTTAAGTTTCCGACACTAATATTACATTCACTTGCAATCTTACGCATAGGCACAGATGCAAATCCATGCTTGTTAAAAAGCTGTCGAGAAGTTTCTAAGATTTCTGTTTTAATATTTTCTTTCATGTTTTTAATTTAACACAAAAATAACAAATTAACATAAAATAATAAATTGACAATTAGGACAAATGTACTAAAATAATTTGCGAAAAGGAGAAAAAAATGAAAAAGACAATTTCAATGATTCTATGTGCTGTTTTACTAGCTGGATGTTCTTCTACAGCACAGTCTACTAAAACAATTTCTACAACACAAACTGTAAAAGCAGATACAGTTACAGGTGCATCTACTACAAGAACAGTATTAAGTGGTGATGATTACGATGCAGCGATGACAGATTTAGAAGTAGTTTCTAATGATTTGGCGACAAAAGCAGAAACTGAAAAAGCTGGATATGAAGAAAAAGAAGATGCTAAACTTGCACAAGTAATGTCAGTAAATGACGATGGTACACCTTCTATGTCAACAATACATGCGTGGAAAGTTGAAAAAAGTGGAGATCAGGCAACAATTACTGTTGTTATGACAGATGGAAGAACGATTTCTAATTTGATTCAAGAAGGATGCAAAGGAACAATCTTAGTTCACAGCAAAGCATGGTATATTATGCATGTAGAAACGGCTGAAGTAAAAACACTAGAATATAGCGATGAAGCATATGAAGCTGGAGAATTTAATAGTGCTTATTCAGGAGCAAAAGCAAAATTAAATGAATATACAGTTACATTCAATATTACAGATCTAGAAAGCACACAGGTTTACATGTTTGACTAAGAAAAAATCCACCGGTTGGTGGATTTTTTTGTAGTTAGAATTTAGATAATCCATTCTTTCTTGCTTTTTTCATCATTGCATCATATATCTTTGTTCCAGCGAATGTATAAAGTATATTTACAATTACAAATGCAATGATTTCATAATGCAATGGAAGAATGAGAGAACTTCCAAATAAGAGGTTTCTTACAAGATCTAGACCCCAGGTAAATGGAAAGAGAAGAGAAATGGCAAGAAATGGAGCAGGTAACTGAATGACTGGGAAATAGAGTCCTCCCAAAAAAGGTGCAATATTTGCGATTAAAGAAATGAATTGATCTGCTTCTTTGAAATAAATCGCAAATCCCATTAATATTTCTGCAAATCCATATGTTCCAAAAGCCATCATCAATGCAATTCCTGAAAAGAAAAGAATGATTTTTATTGTGAGTAAATGAAACGAAGTAAGCAAGAAAATAACAATCAATGGAATCATTTCAAATACAATGGAAACAACACCACTCACAGCCCATCCAAATACATAATGGATACCTTTCAAAGGCATATTCATCATATATTCAAAGTTTCCTTCTTTTAGCTTTCGACGGATTTCAAATACTGCTGACCACATGTTTTCCACAAATTGCCAAAGAATTAATGAAAATAACATGTATTGTATATATTCTGTTTTGCTTTGAATGCCAGATATTTCTAGATTTCCGAATAAAAGAATGGCAATCGAAGGAAATATCAGCAATATAGCATCAGTACTAGCAGAGAAGATTTCAATTTTATATCGAAACTTTTCCTTCAGTTCCATCTGTAGAAGAGTGAATGCTTTTACCATTGTTCTGTATCTCCTCTTTTTCTTAATGCTGAAATATCATTTTGAATGATTGCATAGCCAAACAGTGCAAATGCAAAAGAAAGAATGGCAGGAATGAGTAACCACAATGGGTGAATAGTAAATGTATTGTTTCTTGCTAGAGAAATCGTATATGTTAATGGAATGACATATGATACAAACTGAATGATTTGTGGATATCTTTTGATGTCCGTGGAATATCCACTGAAAAAACCAATGATTTGTTGAACCAGTGCATTGACTGATCCAAGCTTTCTGAATTTCAGAGTGAAACCAAGGAATAGAATTCCCATATTCGCTGTGATAATGTCATTGATCAATAAAATAACAATAAAATGTAGAAGATCAGGAATATGAACATTGCAGAGAGAAAAGAAAAAAATCTGTAGTAATGAAATAAGATAACTTTCAATGCCGATCTGTAATGCTTTGGCAATGAAATATTGTCTGAATTGTACGGGGTATAGAAACAGGTTTGTAAAAGTGCCATCCATTCTTTCTTCTTCCATGAATCCACCAATACCAAAAAAAGCTTGATTTAGTCCAAACCAGCATAGCATACCTTTTAATGTGAGTACCTGCTGATCGGGGCAAACCATATAAATATAAGGTGCAATCATAAAAAAGGTGCCAAAAACAAGATTGATCAATAACCATTTGTAGCGAAGATCAACCTTCAGAAATTTCTTCAAATGATTCAACATTTTTGATCTTTCCTTCCTCTATCAAATAGTTTTTGACGTGATTGGTATTGTGGATACCTGTATGGGAAACAAGAAATACAGTATTCCCATTTTGAACATGTTCTTGCAGCATATCTTCAACAATCATGCATGTATCTTTATCTAGACCATTCATAACTTCATCAGCAAATATAATATCTGGATCATTTAAGAATGCACGTGCTACCATGACTTTCTTTTTCATTCCTGTAGAAAAGTTTTCTACCAGTGTTTTATCATTTTTTAGATGTAATCGATCTAGTAAAGAAACAATGCGCTCGTCGAGTTCTTTCTTTGGAATGTTTTGGATTCTGCCAATGTAATACAGATTCTCATATGCGGATAATTTATGATACAAAGAACGATCATCCGCCGTAACAATGCCAATATGATTTAAGTATTCATTTCTACTTTTTTCGATATCTTTTGCATTCCAGTAAACTGTTCCTTCATCTGGAATCATCAAACCATACATGATTTTCAACATAGTACTTTTTCCACAGCCATTATTACCGTTCAATAAGTGAATATATCCACGTTGGAAATCCATAGTTATATGATCTAGTACTTGCTGAGTATCGAAAGATTTGCTGATATTTTCAATTTTGATTTCTGTTTTCATAAATTCTGAATACCCCACTTTTGATTTCTTCAGTTAAATCTAGTATTTTATAACAAATGGATATTGTGCTTTTCACATTCATCAATCATTTTCTGTGGCCAGATACTAGCTTGTACTTCACCAACATGTGCTTTATTTAATAAAAGCATGCAGAGTCTGGATTGACCAATACCACCGCCAATTGTGTATGGCAGTTCTTTGTTTTGAATCATTTGATGATAAGGAAGTGTGAGTCTACCTTCACAATGAGATGCTTTACATTGAGAAACAATAGTGTCTTCATCAACACGGATACCCATAGAAGAAATTTCAAGTGCACGATTTAAAGAAGGCAGCCAGAATAATAAATCACCATTGAGATTCCAGTCATCATAGTCAGGAGCTCTTCCATCATGTGGTTTTCCGCTTCTTTTTAATGGATGACCAATCTGTTTGATGAATACACATTTATGTTCTCTTGTGATGGCATTTTCTCTGTCTTTGACAGATAAATCTGGATAGCGATCTTCTAGTTCCTGAGAAGTAATGAAATATACTTCATCAGCTAAATGACATACTGCTTCTGGATATTTATACCAGACTTCATGTTCCATATGCTTGATTACTTTGAATATTTCTTTGACTGTTGCTTCTAATACTTCTTCTGTTCTTTCTTCTTTTGTGATGATTTTTTCCCAGTCCCACTGATCTACATAGACGGAATGCAGGTTATCTACGATTTCATCTCTGCGAATTGCGTTCATGTTTGTATAAAGACCTTCATGTTCTTTAAAGCCGTATTTTTTTAACGCAAATCTTTTCCATTTCGCTAAAGACTGAACAACTTCAACTCTTTCATCAGGCAGTTCCTGAATGTCAAAGCTGACAGGTCTTTCAATTCCGTTTAAGTTATCATTCAAACCAGAAGATTTTGTAACAAACAAAGGTGCAGAAATTCTTAATAATCCTAGTTCTTTTCCGAATTCTCTCTGGAATGTATCACGAATATATTTGATTGCTTCTTGTGTCTGCATGACAGACAATACTGGTTCATAGTTTTCAGGTGTAATTAAATTCATATCTTTTTCCCTCTTAATGCAAACCATTATACAAGAACACAATAGAAACGAGCATGAAACTTGCGAAATAGTGGCAGAAATGTACAATTAAAAATGAAAGAAGAGAAAAATATATGACAAGAGTAGATATCGCAATTATTGGCAGTGGTCCTGCAGGACTAGAAGCAGCTTTGACTGCGAAAAATAGAAATAAATCCATTCAGATCTTTGGCACAAAAGATTTATCTAACAAGATGCAGGTAATTGATCATCCAATTACAAACTATCTTGGTTTATCAAATGTAACTGGAAAACAGATGGCAGAAGCATTTACGAATCAAATGCATGATGCTGGAATTGAAATTACAGAATGTAAAGTAACAACAGTATATGCAATGGGCGACTATTTTGCATTACAGTTAAGTAATAATGAAATGGTGGAAGCTGAAAGCGTAATTCTGGCAAGTGGTGTTGTTGCAGGAAAACCATATAGCGGAGAAAGTGAATTCTTAGGCAGAGGTGTTTCTTATTGTGCAACATGTGATGCACCATTATATAAAGGGAAAGATGTAATTGTCATTGGTGGTTCAAAGGAAGAAGAAAGTGAAGCTGAATTCCTTGGTGAAGTATGTAATTCTGTGAAGTATATTCCTTTGTATAAGGGTGAGATTGCGTTCAAGCATGACAATATTGTTGTGGTGAATGAAAAACCTGTTGAGATCAAAGGTATGATGAAAGCAAATACTTTAGTGACGGATCAGAATGAATATTCTGCAGATTGTGTGTTTGTATTAAGAGCGGCACAATTTCCAACACAGTTGGTTCCTGGATTACAGGTAGAAGGTAATGCTGTAAAAGTAGATCGTGAAATGAAAACGAATATTCCTGGTATCTTTGCGGCAGGGGATATTGTTGGTTTGCCATATCAGTTTATTAAATCTGCTGGTGAAGGAAATATTGCGGCAATCTCTGCGGCTGCATATGTAGATCAAAAACTAAGAAACAGATAAAGGTATCTACAATGTAGTGTAGATGACTAGAAAAGCGATAAGCCACGGGTAAAAAAAGGGAACTGTTCCAGCAGTTCCCTTTTTCAAGTGTGCCTAGGCTGATCGACTATTTTTTTCTTTTGCATAACAAAGTTATTGTCAAAATGACTTTAAATAAATTGTCAATTTGACTATTGCATTTATGTATATATCGTTGTTTAATAGTTACGCAAAGAGGTAGAAAAAATGGATAAGATTAAATCTTTTTTTGAAAAGAAAGATGTCATTATCTCAGCACATCGTTATGGTATTGATGCGATGAGTGCAATGGCACAAGGTTTATTTGCAAGCTTATTGATTGGAACAATCATTAAGACATTAGGACAACAGACAGGCATTGAATTCTTAGTCAATGCAGGTACATATGCAAGCAGTGTTGCTGGACCTACAATGGCAGCTTCTATTGGCTATGCATTGCATGCACCACAGCTTGTATTATTTTCATTGATTGCAGTGGGCGCTTCTGCGAATGAATTAGGTGGTGCTGGAGGACCTTTAGCTGTATACCTGATTGCGATTGTTGCAAGTGAAGTTGGTAAATTAGTTTCCAAAGAAACAAAAGTAGATATTCTAGTCACACCTGCCGCAACAATACTTGTTGGTGTTGGTTTGAGTGTATTATGTGCGCCTGCGATTGGTGCAGCTGCAAGTTCTGTTGGTAATTTAATTATGTGGGCTACAGAATTACAGCCATTCTTGATGGGTATTCTTTTATTTTTCGGAATCTTGCGGCGTACTTTTCTTTTCAGGTCAAGATTGGTGATAGAAACGCCGGCATCCTGAAATACACCGTCTTCGATATACGTATACAGTGTCCTGTCAGATACTTTGATCTCTGGATGGTTCTGACAGATGACGTAGAGAGACTGTCCCTGTTCCAGAAGAGGCTTGATAAGAAGTCCGAGATCTCTGATTTCATTGACTGTAGCGTTGACACCTGCACGTGCATCACAGAGCAGTTCAGCATATTCTTTCTGTGCAGCAGACGCATCATACATGTACTTGTCAAAACGGCAGCGCTTGTATCTTTCGCAGCCGTTGCATGCGCCAGGAGAGCGGTCACGTCTTTTACAGATAAAAGGCTTGAACGCAGGACAGTCCATAGAACAGTGGTGCGAATACTTGTTAGGACATTTTCCGGTATCAACGCACTCGACAGGATACTTGGATTTGTAAGAGAGAGTGCGATGATTCTTGATTTCCTTGCCAATTGTAGATTTGTCTTTGCCAAGCGTATCAGCGATGGACTTTTTAGAAGAATTATTTTCAATACCGCGTTGAATGATTTTACGTTCGTCATCAGTTAAATGCAAATTCTTGTTTGATGTTGCCATGGTATGATCTCCTTTCCGTGAGGCAACACATCCAGATAAGAAAAATAAAACATTCTGAAAGAGTAAAATCAACTGGAAATTGATGAAATAGTAAATTCTATTCTGCGTATACGAAAGTGGAATTTAACTTTTCAGTTCAGCTCTCCAGTATAGGTAGTATTTATAAAAATTCTAGACTTATAATGAAAATAAATATCATGTATAATGATTAGAATAGCTCAGGAATATACTCTTACTAAAAGCTAATAATTGGCAAATACTATGTACAATAAATGATATGTAAAGATATTGACATTGTCATGTTTTATGCTAAGCTGCGGTTGTAAACATATATGTTTGTGAGGAGCAAATATGAATTATCAAAATAATGCAAGGTATAAGAACGGTGACATTTAGTCTTCCATCAATAATATTTTGAAGGAGATTTTATGTTGAAAAAAATAGTATTCGTTTTAGTAATTCTTCTTCTATCGTCATGTAGTAAAAACACGAAAATACCTTTGGATCAAAGTACTATTGACAAACTAAATTTGGATGAAACATCAGTTCATTTATATGCAATCACTATAGATCAGTTGACGAATAGCTCAGATTCTAAAGGTCTTAATGGTTATGTATTACTGTTGAGACCAGATTGTAAAGGGTGTCAAACTTTTGTTACAGAGTTTAATGAATACTCATCTTCAAATAAAATAAATTCAGATATTTACGTGCTTGATACTACAATATTAACTGATGAGGAAAAAGAAACATTATTCACTGTGTATTCAGTAACTTCTGTTCCTTCAATTATGGTGTTTGAAAGTGGTAATTTCATTTCATTAGAAGAGGGAATTTCTTCGAAGGAACAGCTATCAAGTATTCTAAAATAATTTGAGGAAAATTTATGATAAAGAGAATATTTTCTGTAATATTAATTATTACCCTTTCGTTCACTTCTTTGATCCCGATTAGCGCTAAAACTTCTATTTCTTCTGAAAATGAATTTAAAGAAATTGTTGAAAAATCTAAATACTATAAAGATTATGCAGATGAAGTTATTCAATATGATGTTTTACGTAAAGTTGAGACAGATGAAGGTACAAGATTTACCATTGAGTATAATCTCAAAACTGAAGAAGATGAATATGTACGAAACTTGGTTTTTATTGGAGATGAAAATGGTGAATTCCTCGAAGTTCTACTAACAATTGGCAAAGATGATTTGTTATCGGTTAATGATTTGATTAAGCAACATAAGACTAATATTTATATAGAAACAATAGGGCGCGTCTACCAATGTATTAAGTATACATGCAAATCATGGTCATATGATGTGTCGTATCAATCTAGTCCTGGTTGCACTGCTATTGTAGGGAAGCCTTGTGAGATTTTTAGTTTGATGAAAAAAAAGATTGTTGCTGCTATATGTAAATCAGGAGTTTGGGCAGCGTGTCATTTTAGTGTTGATAAAGTTTGTACTGGTTATTATGAAACGTTTGATGTGTGTGATTTATGAAGAAAGTAAATGTGTTTAAATATACTGGTATTTTTATTGGTGTATTGATTATTACTTTTGTTGTTATGACATATGTATCGGAATATATTTATAGCATGATTGGTGCAAGAGTTAACTTTAGCTTATCATTTATTGTTATTGAGTTTGTGAAGTTTGGTATCATTTATGATTTGACATTTGGTTTATTAACTACACTAATATGTATCTACATGTTCAAGAAATTTGTTGACAAATGTAAACAGAATCATAGTTTGATTTACTACCAACTATTAGAACTAGAGAAAGAATCTTGGTGTTGTTATGTGGTTGTATTAGTCGCAATACTAGCAGGGTTTATGTTAAAGAATCCAGTATTTATTATCTTTGCAAGTTTAGCTATTGTAATCTTAAATCCAATTTATAGTGTTATCTTAGTGCTAAAGAAAGATTTAAAGAATTTAGCTGTTTCAAAAGCTGCTAGTTGAAGAAAAATGGTGTTTTATAATTGAGGTTTATTTTACCTCAAACAACTTAGATACTTAAATTACATGAAGATCAAATGATCAATGAGTTATGTGAAACTCAACTGATTATTTTGGTCTTTTAATGAGCTAAAACGGTACTTCTTCAGGTCCTTTACTTATGTTGTAACGTAAGCGTCAAATAAATACCGTCTACAAAAATATCTCCAGTCTAGGATAATCATATCCAGAAGGGAGATATTTTATATCTGTACTTGTTGGCATTGCGTTAACACTTCCAATTTCTTCTGCCGCAATCTGTGCTGCACTTGGCTTAACAGGTTTAGCTGGTGGAGCTGCGGTTGCTGGATGCTGTGCACAAATGATTGGCTTTGCATGCATGAGCTACAAAGAAAATGGTATTGGTGGTCTAGTATCACAGGGTATTGGTACAAGTATGCTTCAGATGCCAAATATCATTAAGAATCCTAAAACATGGATTCCACCAATTCTTGCTTCTGCAATTACAGGACCTATCGCAACTTGTATTTTCCATTTAGAAATGAATGGACCAGCAGTCAGCTCTGGTATGGGTACGTGTGGTCTTGTTGGTCAGATTGGTGTATATACAGGATGGCTTGCAAGTGGAAAAGCAATTACTGCGTTTGACTGGATTGGATTAGTAATGATCTGCTTTATCTTGCCTGCAGTATTGAGTGTTTTCTTCTGTAATATTCTGCGTAAAAAACAATGGATCAAAGAAAATGATCTAAAATTAAACTAATATGAAAAAAGGAACATTTCTAATTTGAAGTGTTCCTTTTTTGAATTAAAACTGAATTGTTTTTTTAATAATTATGATGGATATGAGTGATGCAATTGTTTCACTGATCCAGAATGCATGCCATACACCACTTGCGCCTAAGAATCTAGATAATACATAGGATACAGGAATAATGACAATAATATAGCGAAGTGCAGAAATAACAAGAGATGGATTTCCTTTTCCAAGACCTTCTAATACACCACAGACAATGACAGAAATGGAAGAAATGACAAATCCACTGCTGATGATATGCAATGCAGAAGAACCTGCACGGATCGTTTCTGTGTTCTGTGTGAATAAATGCATGAGATCATTTGCAAAAAGCCAGCAGATGCATGTTCCAATAAACATGATAGAAACTGCAAGTAACAATGAAGTAAAGAAAATCTTTTTCACTCTTTCATGTTCTTTTGCACCATAGTTATATCCGATTAATGGACGAATACCTTGTACAATGCCATTGACTGTTAAATAGATAAATGTCTGTAACTTGTAGTAGATTCCTAAAACCAGTACATACATATCTGAGAACTCTGCCAGAATGCCATTCAATAGCGTGATCATAATGGATGGAAGAGACAGGTTCATTGTTGCTGGCAAGCCAACACTGTAGATTCTTTTACAGATTGTTTTTTGGAACATTTCTTTTGAAAAATGAATGCGAAGCTGAGATTCTTTTGTGTAGTAGATAATCAAGTAGATGACAAGTGTAAGTACTTGCCCAATTCCTGTTGCTAATGCTGCACCAGCAATTCCCATTTCAGGAAAGAAGCCAATACCAAAGATCATCATTGGATCAAGAATAATATTACAGATACATCCACATAACATTGCAATCATAGAAACTGTCATTTTCCCTTCTGCCTGATAGATCTTTTCATAGGCAATGGCAATAGAGTTTGGAAAATTAAACAGGAATGCAAGTGTTCCGTATGTGATTCCATTTTGAATGACTTCAGGATTTGTTGTGAATAAATGCAAGAATGGTCGCAATACACCAATACATCCAACAGTTAATAAAATGCCATGGATCATGGAAAGAAATAAACCTAAAGAAACAGTATCATTTGCACGCTTTTGATCTTGCGCTCCTAGATAGAAAGAAGCAATGGCATTAACGCCAATCCCATGACCAACTGCGACTGCAGTAACGATGAGCTGCAGTGGATAAACAAGAGAAATTGAGGTCATTGCACTTTCAGAAATCTGTGCAACGAAATAACTATCTACGATGTTATATAGTGCATTGACAAGCATTCCCAATACCATTGGCAATGACATTGTGAATACAAGTGGCAATATCTTTTTTTCTTTCATGTATGTTTGATTCATTGTTGTCACCTCCATAAAAAAATCGTCACAAATAATATGTGACGAAAAGTGGGGTATTCCCCAGAAAAATTCACATGAAGTTTTAGCGGTAGTGATAATACTATAGTTGTTTTCAAATGTCAAAAAATATATTTTTCTTTTATAATGAAACAATGAAAAAAACACCAGCATATATCCGTGTATATCAAAATATTTCAAATCAAATCATTCATGGGATTTATCCATATCAATCCAGAATTCCATCAAAGCGAGAAATGGCACAAAAAGAAAACTGCAGTTTGATTACAATTGAACATGCATATGAACTATTGGTAGATGAAGGGTATATTGAATCTAGACCAAGAAGTGGATATTACGTTTCATATCAGGTAGGAGATGTTTTTGAAAGCGAAGCGACACCTGTGGATATCTCTGTATCATTTGAGAATACAGATATAACTTTTCCAGCGAGTGTATTTGCAAAGGCATGTAGAAAAGTGACAGGGATGATGCATTCCAAACTTCCATCTAGAAGTGAAGGAAAAGGCAATATTTATTTAAGAAATGCAATCAGTAAATATCTAGCACGTAGTAGAAATCTCATTGTTCCACCGGAACAGATTATTATTGGTGCAGGTAGTGAATATTTGTATTCATTGATTGTAGATCTTCTTGGAAGAAGTAAGATCTATGGCATTGAATCACCATCGTATGAAAAAATCTATCGTATTTATCGTGCAAGCGGCGTGAAAGTAGATTTGTTGAAACTTGGAAGAAATGGTATTTTGTCCACAGAACTGGAAAGAACACCAGCCTCTATTCTGCATGTCACGCCATATCATTCGTTTCCAACGGGTTCTACAACGGATGCATCCAAAAGACGTGAATATATCCAGTGGGCAAATGAACGACATGCGATTATTGTGGAAGACGATTATGAATCTGAATTCACAAAATCCATCAAATCACAGGAAACTTTATTCTCTTTAGATCCACAACATGTGATTTATATGAATACTTTTACAAAAACAATCTCGTCTTCTATTCGAATTGGTTATATGATATTACCAGAAGATTTACTAAAAGCTTATGAACAGACACAATCATTTCGTTCGTGCACGGTGAGTGAATTTATGCAGCTTGTTGTTGCGGAGCTTTTAAACAACGGTTCTTTTGAAAGGAACCTCAACCACATTCGTAGAAAGAGAAAAACACATGAGAAAGATTGAAGATATATATTTCATTGATAAAAACAATGCGCCTCAACCACATACGATTATTGAAAATACTTCGTTTAAACAAAATGGGTATCGAATTACTCATTTTTCTATGGGAGCAAATACTGCCGGTTCTCCAGAGAGATATCATCATATTGGAATTTATACATGTAATACTGGAACATTACATTTGAAATATTATATAGACAGAAATTCCTATGAAGAAATTGTTTTGAAACCAGGAGACTTCTGGATTCGTCCAGCGCATACGCTAGTGAGCTGGTATGCAGAAGAAGATACTGTCTTTACTGTTTTATCCATGCGCTATACTGCGAATTTCTGTGAGGGGAATATGCTTGGAAAAACGATGTCAATCAATCATTTAATTGATAAAAAAGAATCTGATATTTCTCAGAAAAAACTTGTGAACGATAAGCTATTTCAATTAGATGCAATACATATGGGAAAGAACAGTCGCATGGAGCTGAGCAGCAATGATAATTTGATTCTTTGTTCTGTAGAAGGAAAATGTGCATTGTTTTACCATAATCGACAGATGATCATTGATTCTCAACAATGTTTCCATACAAATATGGCTGATAAAATTGTTCTTTTATCCGCAACAGATACAAAATTACTGCTTCTCAAATTTGTGAATCAGGGTTAATATATTTAGCGGAAATGATGTCTTCCAGGAAGAAATTCCAAACCGCTATTACAGCTGATGACTTCTGCAATGTTTTTTATCATGCAGGGAATCAGCTTTTTTCTTTACCTGCTAGAAAGGGTGTTTATGTTATTTAGTTTTGCTTTACTTTTACTTTGTGGATTATTGCTTGGAGATTTATTTAAGAAAATCAAATTTCCACCATTATTTGGGTTTATGTTATGTGGAATCTTGTTAGGGCCATATTGTTTTAAATTGATTGATGCTTCGATATTGGATGCTTCTGCATCGATTCGTAAGGTTGCGTTGATCATTATTTTGATCCGTGCGGGATTGAATCTGGATTTGGATGCGTTAAAGAAAGTTGGCAGACCAGCAATATTAATGTGTTTTCTTCCAGCAACCTTTGAAATCATTGGATTTGCATTATTAGGGCCAGTCATTCTGCATCTTTCATTATTAGATTCCTTGATTCTTGGTTCTGTTATCGCTGCAGTATCTCCGGCAGTTGTTGTACCTAACATGTTAAAACTCATTGAAGAAGGATATGGAACAAAGGAAGGTATTCCACAGTTAATTATGGCTGGTGCATCTGTGGATGATGTATTTGTCATTGTATTGTTTACTTCATTTACATCACTTGCTTCTTCTGGTTCTTTAGATGCACTGAATTTCTTGAGAATACCAACTTCCATTATCAGTGGTGTTGCTTCAGGAATACTCATTGGATACGTATTGAATCGTTTCTTTGATAAAGTGGATGTTAGAGATACAGTTAAAGTGATAGTGCTACTATCTTTGTCATTTATTCTGGTGAAAGCAGAAGATGTATGTACTGGCTATTTTGGATATTCTGGATTGCTTGCGATCATGGCAATGAGTGCAATGATTCATTTTGAAAGAGAACAGATATCTGTTAACTTATCCAATAAATTTTCTCAATTGTGGATTGTTGCGGAAATATTATTGTTTGAGCTTGTAGGTGCAGCAGTGGATCCAACATATGCATTAAAGGCAGGTACGAGTGCGATTTTAATCATTGTACTAGCTTTGATTTTAAGAATGACTGGTGTGTATCTTTGTGTTACTTCAACATCATTAACTAGAAAAGAAAGACTCTTTTGTATGATTGCCTATACACCAAAAGCAACAGTACAGGCAGCCATTGGTTCTATTCCTTTAGCAATGGGATTATCTTGTGGAAATATTGTATTAACAGTTGCAGTGTGTGCAATTTTATTAACTGCTCCACTTGGTGCATTCTTTATCAATCTGACATATCAGAAATTGTTAGAGAAAAATGTATGAAAGAGACATTATTCCTTTACTTTTTTTCTATTTTCTAATAACATAATAGCGTCTTTGAACCGTAGTATTTATTGTGTATCAGAGGAAGGAAAACAACTAATGAAATTAATTGTCACATCTTTGAGAACAACAAATAACATTACTGATTTGGATGCTAGTAAACTATCCAATCTTATCTGCGGTATCAAACTGTCTAAATAACGATGAAAATAACAGCTGATGGAATTACTCCGTTAGCTGTTTTTGATTCTACTAGAGGAGGTTAAAATGAAAAAAGTCGCAATTGTTATGGGTAGTGATTCTGATGCGCCAGTTATGGCAAAAGCTTTTAAAGTATTAGAAGGTTATGAAATTCCTTATGAAGTACATGTATATTCTGCACATAGAACTCCTATGCAGGCAGCTGAATTCGCATCAAATGCAAAAGAAAATGGATTTGGCGTCATTATCGCAGGTGCAGGCATGGCTGCAGCTTTAGCAGGTGTTCTTGCTGCACATACAACATTACCAGTCATTGGTGTTCCATTAAAATCAGCAGTTCTAGAAGGAACAGATGCGTTACTTGCGACTGTGATGATGCCTAGTGGAATCCCAGTAGCAACAGTGGCAATTGATGGAAGCAAGAATGCAGCATATCTTGCCGCAGAAATCATTGCATTATCAGATGAATCTTTAGCTGAAAAGATTGCTGAAGATAGAAAGAAGCAAAGTGAAGCTGTCTTAAAGAAAGACGCAGGAATACAAGAAAAGATCAAGGAGCTATAAGACATGGAAAAAAGTTATTCAAATGCTTACAAAGAAGCTGGTGTAGATGTTACTGCCGGCTATGAATCTGTTGAACTCATTAAAAAGGATGTAAAGCGTACAGAAATCCCAGGTGTACTTGGTGGTATTGGTGGATTTGGCGGTCTATTTGCTCCAGATCTCAAAGGATATGAAAAGCCAGTATTTATTTCTGGTACAGATGGTGTTGGTACAAAACTGAAGCTTGCTTTCTTGATGGACAAGCATGACACAATTGGTATCGATTGCGTTGCAATGTGTGTGAATGATGTTATCTGTGCTGGTGCAAAGCCATTATTCTTTTTGGACTACATCGCATGTGGAAAAAACGTTCCTGAAAAGATTGCCACAATTGTAAAGGGAATTGCTGATGGATGTGTTGAAAGCGGATGTGCACTTGTTGGTGGTGAAACTGCTGAACATCCAGGTATGATGCCAGAAGAAGAATATGATCTTGCTGGTTTTACAGTTGGTATTGTGGATGAAAAGAATATCTTAGATAAGAAGAATGTTAAGAAGGGTGATGTTATCGTTGGCTTAGCATCTACTGGTGTACATTCCAATGGTTTCTCTCTTGTTAGAAAAGTCTTTGATATTGATAATGCAGAAGTGCTTGGAAAATACAAGGATGAATTAAATGGCAAGACATTAGGAGAAGCTTTGCTAGAACCTACACAGCTTTACGTTAAACCAATCTTGAAGCTGTTAGAAGAAGTTGATGTACATTCTATTTCTCATATTACAGGCGGTGGTTTCTATGAAAATCTGCCACGTGCATATGGCGATAATCTGAATGCTGTGATTCATAAGGGAAGCTGGGAAGTATTGCCTGTCTTTAAACTCATTCAGGAAAAGGGAAATATTGCTGAACATGATATGTTTAATACATACAACATGGGTGTAGGTATGGCTGTCATTGTTGATGGTAAAGATGCTGACAGGACAATTGCATTGATGAATGAATTTGGTATCAAGGCAAGTGTCATTGGTGAAATGAGTGAGGGTGATCACTCTGTGGTGATTGAATGAGAAACATCGCAGTCATGGTGTCTGGTGGAGGAACAAATCTACAGGCACTGATCGACGCTGAAAAGGCTGGAAAGATCCCACACGGAAAAATTACTTTGGTCGTTGCTTCTAATGATTCTGCATATGCTCTAGAGCGTGCTGAAAATAATGGTATTGAAACTGTTGTTGTGAAACGTAAAGCATATGAGAATCAGGATGCATTTGATAAAGCAATTGTAGAAACACTACATGCACACAATATTGATATGGTTGTATTAGCTGGCTACTTAAGTATCTTAGGAGAAACAGTGATCCAGGCATATCGAGATCGAATTATCAACATTCATCCATCTTTGATTCCTTCTTTCTGTGGAAAAGGTTTCTATGGATTGAAAGTGCATGAAGCTGCACTTGCTAGAGGTGTGAAAGTGACAGGTGCTACAGTACATCTTGTTAATGAAATTCCGGATGGTGGAAGAATTCTAAAGCAGAAAGCAGTATATATTGAAGATGGAGATACTGCAGAAACGTTACAGAGAAGAGTTATGGAACAGGCGGAATGGATCTTATTGCCAGAAGCCTGTGAAGATATTGCAAAACAATTAGATGAAGGAGAAAACAAATGAGCGTTGATTTAATGGATTACTTGAAGAATAACGAATACCCAGGTCGTGGTATCGCAATTGGCAGAACTCCATGTGGAAAAAATATTCGTATTGCTTACTGGATCATGGGAAGAAGCAGCAATTCTAGAAATAGAGTATTCCTGGAAACAGAAGATGGCATCAGAACAGAAGCATTTGATCCAAGTAAGATGGAAGATCCTTCATTGATTATTTATCATCCGGTTAGAAAACTTGAAAACAAGACAATCGTTACAAATGGTGATCAGACAGATACAATCTGGAATGCATTAAAAGAAGGCAAGACTTTTGAAGATGCACTACGTACAAGAACATTTGAACCAGATGGACCAAACTGGACTCCAAGAATTTCTGCACTTGTAGAAGGTGCTGGCTATAAGATGTCAATCTTAAAGAGTATGAATCTTGAAGGCAGTGCAGTTGGCCGTTATTTCTTTGAATATCCAGAAGCAGAAAATGGTGTTGGGCATTTGATTACAACATATAAGACAAATGGTAATCCAATTCCTTCTTTTGAAGGAGAACCAATTCGTTGGGATATGGCTCATGAAAAGTTTGATGAATGGGCAAATCATGTATGGGAAGCATTGAATGAAGATAATAAGGTTTCTTTATATACATGTCATATGAATATTGAAACAGGCGAAACAAAAACAATGATTTTCAATAAGAATAAGTAAGAAGGAGAAAGAACATGGCTAAGGAAATTGCTTTGAAGTATGGATGTAATCCAAATCAGAAACCATCTCGTATTTATGTAGAAGATGGTGAATTACCAGTGACAGTATTAAATGGAAAACCAGGTTATATCAACTTTTTAGATGCATTAAACAGTTGGCAGCTTGTAAAAGAATTAAAAGAAGCAACAGGACTTCCTTCAGCAGCTTCTTTCAAGCACGTTTCTCCTGCAGGTGCTGCAGTTGGACTTCCATTGAGTGAAACGGATCGTAAGATCTATTTCGTAGATGAGGAAGAATTGTCTCCGATTGCTTGTGCATATGTAAGAGCGCGTGGTGCAGATCGTATGTCTTCTTATGGTGACTGGGCTGCACTTTCTGATGTGTGTGATGCAGATACTGCTAGACTTCTAAAGAAGGAAGTATCTGATGGTGTGATTGCGCCTGGCTTTACAGAAGAAGCACTAGAAATTCTGCGTCAGAAGAAAAAGGGAAACTACAATGTTGTTCAGATTGATCCTGACTATGTTCCAGAAGAAATTGAACATAAACAGGTATTTGGTATTACATTTGAACAGGGTAGAAACAATATCAAGATTGATGAATCTTTATTAACAAATATCATCAGTGAAAATAAGAATCTTCCTGAGAGTGCAAAAAGAGATTTGATGATTGCTTTAATTGCATTGAAGTATACACAGTCTAACTCTGTTGCCTATGCAAAGGATGGTCAGTGTATTGGTATTGGTGCTGGTCAGCAAAGCCGTGTCCATTGTGTAAGACTTGCTGGAAATAAGGCTGATAACTGGTGGCTGAGACAGAATCCAAAGGTATTGGCATTACCATTTAAACAGGGAATTCGTAGAGCTGATCGCGATAACACAATTGATGTATATATCTCTGATGAATATGAAGATGTATTAAGAGATGGTACATGGGAAAACTTCTTTGAAACAAAGCCTGAAGTACTGACAAAGGAAGAAAAGAAGGAATGGTTAAGCAAGATGAATGGAGTTTCTTTAGCATCTGATGCTTTCTTCCCATTTGGAGATAATATTGAAAGAGCACACAAGAGTGGTGTTGAATTCATTGTTGAACCAGGTGGTTCTATTCGTGATGACAATGTCATTGATACATGCAATCGATACAATATGACACTTGTATTTAATGGTGTTAGATTGTTCCATCATTAATAAAGAAGGTATAGAACAATGAAATTATTAGTTGTTGGATCTGGCGGAAGAGAACACGCAGTGATCCGTAAATTAAAAGAAAATAAAGAAATTGAAAAAATCTATTGTGCTCCAGGAAATGGTGGTATCAGTGCAGATGCTGAATGTGTTGATATCAAAGCAACAGATAAAGAAAACATGGTGAAATTTGCGAAAGAAAATGCCATTGATTTCTGCGTTGTTACACCAGATGATCCACTAGCATTAGGCATGGTAGATGAGATGGAAGAAGCAGGAATTCCTTGCTTTGGTCCTAAAGCCAATGCAGCAATCATTGAAGCAAGTAAAGCTTTCTCTAAGGATCTGATGAAGAAGTATGGCATTCCGACTGCAGATTATGAAACTTTCGACAATGAGAAAGATGCATTGCACTACATTGAAGAAAAGAATACATTTCCAATTGTTATCAAAGCAGATGGTCTTGCACTTGGTAAAGGTGTATTGATTTGTGAAACACTGGATGATGCTAAAACTGCTTTACGTGAAATGATGGTTGAACATGTGTTTGGCTTGAGTGGCAATAAAGTCGTTGTGGAAGAATTTATGACAGGTAAAGAGGTATCTGTTCTAGCATTTACAGATGGTAATGTTGTGAAGCCAATGATTTCTTCTATGGATCATAAGCGTGCATATGATAATGACGAGGGTCTCAATACTGGTGGTATGGGAACAATTGCACCTTCTCCTTATTACACAAAAGAAATTGCGGAAACATGTATGGAAACAATCTTTCTTCCAACAGTGAAAGCAATGAATGCTGAAGGCAGAACATTTAAAGGATGTCTGTACTTTGGTTTAATGCTTACACCAAGGGGACCACGTGTTGTGGAATATAACTGTAGATTTGGAGATCCTGAAACACAGGTTGTATTACCTTTGTTGAATTCTGATTTACTTACAATCATGAAAGCATGTCACGATGGAACATTAAAAGATGTTGATGTTGTGTGGAGTGAAGAAGCTTGTGCTTGTGTTGTAGAAGCAAGTGGTGGATATCCTGTGAAATATGAAAAGGGATTTGAAATCCATGGCTTAGATGAAAATGGCCAGCATGATGGTGTCATCGTATATCATGCAGGAACAAAGAAGGAAAACGGTAAATTCTATACAAATGGTGGAAGAGTACTTGGCATTACTGCTAAGGGCGCTACCTTGCAAGATGCGTTAGATAAGGCATATGAAGCTGTAAAGGAAATTGGCTTTGACAAGATGCATTATCGTACAGATATTGGAAAGAAATAGGAGAAAGTAAATGAGCGTATATCGTTGCTTTGTGGAAAAGAAACAGCCATTCGCTACAGAAGCAAATGGTGTGAAGAGTGATCTGAAGATTGCTTTGTTAAATGATGATGTAAGAAATGTAAGAGTCATCAATCGCTATGATCTTGAAAATATTGATGAAGAAGATTTTAAAATGGCAGAAAGAACAATTCTTTCTGAACCACAGGTAGATACACTTTATGAAGAAGCACCTGTTGCTGAAGATGATGAATGGGTACTCGCTGTTGAATATCTTCCTGGTCAGTTTGATCAAAGAGCAGACTCTGCTTCTCAATGTATTCAACTTGCTACAATGAAGGAAAAGCCTGAAGTCCGCAGTGCGCGTTTGTATTACATCAAGGGTAATCTTACAGAAGAAGATAAAGAAAAGATCAAGAAGACTTTGATTAACCCAGTAGAAGCAAGAGAAGCTTCTTTAGAAAAACCTGAAACAATTCATCAGAATTATGAAAAGCCAGCTTTACCTGAAATCCTGGATGGTTTTATTGATTTAGATGAAGCAGGACTGGAAGCATTTAGAAGTGAAAATGGCTTGGCTATGGATCTTGCAGACATCAAGTTCCTGCAGGATTATTTCAAGAACGAAGAAAAGAGAGATCCAAGAATCACTGAAATTAAAGTGATTGATACATACTGGTCTGATCATTGTCGTCATACAACATTCAATACAATTATCAACAATGTTGATATCAAGGATGAAAATATCAAGAAAGCATATGATGCTTATCTTGATTTGCGTAAAGAAGTTTACGCGGGAAAAACAGAAAAGCCACTTTCTTTGTGGGATCTTGCAACAATTGGCGTCAAGGCTCTTAAGAAAGATGGTAAGTTGAAAGACTTGGATGAATCTGAAGAAATCAATGCTTGTTCTGTAAGAATCAAGGTTGATGTTGATGGTGAAGATCAGGATTGGCTATTGATGTTCAAGAATGAAACACATAACCATCCTACTGAAATTGAACCATTTGGTGGCGCAGCTACATGTTTAGGTGGCGCAATTCGTGACCCTCTGTCTGGTAGAAGCTATGTTTATCAGGCAATGCGTGTAACGGGTGCTGCAGATCCATTACTCCCAATTGAAGATACATTAGAAGGAAAGCTTCCTCAGCGTAAGATTGTTACAACAGCAGCTGCTGGTTATTCTTCTTATGGTAACCAGATTGGCTTAGCTACAGGGCATGTCACTGAAATCTATCATCCAGGATACGTTGCTAAGAGAATGGAAGTTGGCGGTGTCATTGCAGCAGCTCCAAGTGAAAATGTTGTTCGTGAAAGACCGGAAGCAGGAGATGTTGTTATCTTATTAGGTGGAAAGACTGGTAGAGATGGATGCGGAGGCGCTACAGGTTCTTCGAAATCTCATAATGTTGATTCTTTGGCGAAAGACGGTGCAGAAGTACAGAAGGGGAATGCACCTGAAGAAAGAAAACTGCAGAGGCTGTTTAGAAACCCTGAAGCTACAAAGCTGATCAAGAGATGTAATGACTTTGGTGCAGGTGGTGTATCTGTTGCGATTGGTGAACTTGCGGATGGATTACATATTGATTTAAATAAGGTTCCTAAGAAATATGAAGGTCTTGATGGAACAGAACTTGCTATTTCAGAATCTCAGGAAAGAATGGCAGTTGTTGTTAGAAAAGAAGATGCAGATCATTTCCAGAAGCTTGCGAGTGATGAAAATCTGGAATCTACTGTTGTTGCAGAAGTAACAGAAGAAGCTCGTATGATCATGTATCTTGATGGTGTTGATATTGTTAACATTTCAAGAGAATTCTTGAATACAAATGGTGCAAAGCGTTATACAGATGTTGAAGTTGAAGACCATGTCAAGAAGCAGGTCGTTATGGAAACAAAACCATTTGCGGAAAGAATGGAAGCATTGGCATCTGACTTGAATGTTTGTTCCCAGAAGGGCCTTGTGGAAAGATTTGACTCTACAATTGGTGCAGGTACAGTCTTAATGCCATTTGGTGGAAAGACACAGTTAACACCAGCACAGGCAATGTGTGCAAAGATTCCAGTATTGAATGCGGAAACAGATACTGCTTCTTTGATGGCTTGGGGATTTGATCCATATGAAATGAGTGAAAATCCATTCACAGGTGCACAGGAATCTGTCATTTCTTCCATTGCCAAGATCGTAGCTGCAGGTGGTTCTTATCATCATGCATGGATGTCTTTCCAGGAATACTTTGGTCATATGTATACAGATCCTAAGCGTTGGGGTCAGCCATTCTCTGCTTTACTTGGTGCATTAAAAGCACAGCGGGAATTAGAAATTGGTGCAATTGGTGGAAAAGACTCCATGTCTGGAACATTCGAAGATATTGATGTTCCACCTACATTAGTTGCATTCTCTGTTTCTACATGTAAGGCTAGTGAAGCTGTATCTGATGAATGGAAGGGTGCTGGACATAATGTTTATGTATTGAAACCTTCTTATGATGCATATGGCAATCCAGACTGGGAAAGTGTTAGAAATACATTTGATGCGATGGAATCTATCATTAAAGATAAGAAGGCATTATCTGTATGGACATTGGAAAATGGCGGACTTGCAGAAGGTATTCTCAAGTGTGCATTAGGTAACAAGATTGGTTTTGCATTAGATCCTTCCTTTGTGGTAGATGATTTATTTGATAAATGCTATGGTGCATTCATGGTAGAAGTTGATGGAACTTTAGAAGAAGGTACTTTACTTGGCAGAACAATCGATGCATACAAGATCGTATCCAATGAAGGTGAAGTTGATCTAGAGTCATTACAGAAGACATATGAAGATAAGCTTCAGCCTGTATTCCCATATACAGACGTTAACCCAAAGCAGGAAATTCAACCAATCAACTATGAAGCTAGCGAAACATTACATGCAAGCTATACAGTGGAAAAACCACATGTACTTATTCCAGTATTCCCAGGAACGAACTGTGAATGGGATACAGCACATGCTTTTGAAAGAGCTGGCGCTGAGTGTGAAATCTTTGTTATCAAGAATCTGACAAGTGCAGATATTGAAGCAAGTGCAAATGCATTCGCTGAAAAGATTCATGCATCACAGATTATTGCAATCCCTGGTGGATTCTCTGGTGGTGATGAACCTGAAGGTTCTGCGAAATTCATTACAGCGTTCTTTAGAAACCCTAAGGTAAAAGAAGCCGTAACGGATTTACTTGATAACCGTGAAGGTTTGATGTGTGGTATCTGTAATGGTTTCCAGGCTTTGATCAAGTTGGGTCTTGTTCCTTTTGGAAAAATCATTGATACAGATGAAAACTGCCCAACATTGACATTCAATACAATTGGCAGACATCAGTCTATGCTTGTTAGAACTAGAATTGCTTCCAATAAGTCTCCTTGGTTAAAACATACAAAGCCAGGTGAAATTCATACTGTAGCAATTTCTCATGGTGAAGGTAGATTTGTTGCGAATGATGATGTACTGCAGCAGCTCATTGAAAATGGTCAGGTAGCTACACAGTACGTTGATCTGGATGGCAATCCTACAAGTGATGTTAGATTCAATCCTAATAATTCTTATTTAGCAATTGAAGGTATTACATCACCAGATGGAAGAGTATTTGGCAAGATGGGTCACTCTGAAAGAAGTGGTGACAACATGTATGTTAATATTCCAGATAAGAATCTAGAAAATGAAATCTTCAAGAGTGCTGTTGAGTACTTTAAATAATTGGTGAATGAAAAAGACACAGGTTTGTAAAAGAGCCTGTGTCTTTTCAGGTGTGAATCATTCTTTATCAGCCTGAAATGTTAGCTAACAAAGTGAAAAAGTAAATGTTAGACTAACGAATACGCATGTTTGGCTTTATAATTTTTTTTTGATAAAGCCGTGAAACGGCAGGAGGTATAAAGATGAATTTATTAAGTGCGAGACTGGTTGGATATGGTGTTTTACTTGGAACAGTTGGTGTAAAGATTTTAACAAGTGATGATGCAAAAAAGCTTTACACACATTGTACAGCTGCTGCTATGAGAGGTATTGATGAAGTGGCAAAAGTTTATACAGCATTAAAAGAAAACTGTGAAGATATTGGCGTTGATGCAAAAGAAATCAACGAAAAAAGAGCACAGGCAAAAGAAGCAAAAATGATTGCTGATGCAAAAGCATTTCTTGAATCTTGTGAAGAGAAAGACGCGTAATCTATGAAGTGTCAGATTCTACATGAATCAAAGGGACGCATGCGTGTACATATGCTTCAGTATCGAATGACACTGGAGCAGGCAGATATACTGGAATACTATCTAAAGAAGCAGACAGGCGTAAAAGATGTTAAGGTCAATGACAGAACATCAGATGTCATTGTTTTGTTTGATACAGATAGGCAGAACATTATTTCTTTGCTTTCTTCTTTTCATTATGAAGAGAATACAGATGTTGTTCCTGAACATACTGGACGTGAACTTGCAAGAGAATACGAAGATAAAGTCATTTATCACACGTTAAAGCGTGCAGTAACAAGAATGTTTTTTTCACTTTCTTTAAGAAGTGCAATTTCTTTTGCGAAGAGCTGGAAATTTATTGTACCTGGTGTACAGGCGCTGCTTGCGGGAAATATTGAAGTGAGCGTATTGGATGCAACGACAATCTTGATTAGTATGCTTCGTGGCGACTTTGATACTGCAGGCGACTTGATGTTCCTGCTTGGACTGTCAGAAATATTAGAAGAATGGACACACAAGAAGAGTGTTGATGATCTTGCACGCAGTATGTCATTGAATGTGGAAAAAGCATGGAAAGTACTTGATGATGGTGCGACGGTACTTGTAGCTGTAAATGAATTTAAAAAAGGTGATCGTTTCGTTGTCCGTACAAGTAATATGATTCCATTGGATGGCATTGTTGTGAAAGGAAATGCGGAAGTAAACCAGGCTTCTATGACGGGAGAATCTTTGCCTGTGAATAAAGATGCTGGTAAACCGGTTTTTGCGGGTACAGTTGTGGAAGATGGTGAGTGCATTGTTGAAGTGACTTCTATCAGTGGCAGTGGCAGATATGATCGTATTGTCAATATGATTGAAGAATCTGAAAAAATGAAGTCGGATTTTGAAAATCGATCTACAGAATTGGCAGATCGTCTTGTTCCTTATTCTCTAATAGGTACAGCGTTAACTTACGCACTGACAAGAAATACGAACAAAGCTCTTTCTGTTTTGATGGTTGATTTCTCATGTGCATTGAAACTGTCGATTCCAATTGCGGTATTATCTGCGATGAGACAGGCTTCTAACATGGGAATTGTGATCAAGGGCGGAAAGTATATGGAGACAGTAAGTCAGGCTGATACGGTTGTCTTTGATAAGACAGGTACTTTAACTGTTTCTTCACCAAAGGTGAAAGATATTGTTACCTTTGAAGGAAATGACAAGAAGGAAATGCTGAAGCTTGCCGCGTGTCTTGAAGAACATTATCCACATTCCATTGCAAATGCAGTTGTTAAGGCTGCTGCAGATGAAGGTCTTGTGCATGAAGAAAAGCATTCAAAAGTAGAATATGTTGTTGCCCATGGAATTGTTTCTTCTATCAATGGAAAGAAGGTTCTGATTGGATCTCATCACTTCTTGTTTGAAGATGAAAAGTGTATTATCCCAGAAGGTGAAAAAGAAAAGTTCAACAATATTCCAGATGAATACTCACATTTATACATGGCAATTGGAAATCGACTTGTTGCGGTAATTCTCATTGAAGATCCAATTCGAAAAGAAAGTGGACAACTGATACATTCTTTACATGAGAGTGGTTTACATAATCTTGTGATGATGACTGGAGACTCTGAAAGAACCGCAAAGGCTGTTGCGTCAAAAGTAGGAATGGATGCATATTATTCTGAAGTATTGCCAGAAGATAAAGCAACATTTGTACGTAAAGAAAAGAGTAATGGGAAGAAAGTAATCATGATTGGTGATGGTATCAATGATGCGCTTGCCTTGAGTGAAGCAGATGTTGCGGTTGCGATATCAAATGGTGCTGAAATCACACGTGAAATTGCAGATATTACTGTACCGGCAGATGATATCACAAAAATTGCAGCTTTACGAAATTTGAGTACAAAGCTGGAAAATAGAATTGAAGGAAATTACCACAAAATCATGACAATCAATTCTACATTGATTGCACTAGGAATTCTTGGTATATTGCCACCTTCTTCTACAGCATATCTACATAACTTATCAACACTTGCACTAAGTGTTTACTCAATGAGTGATATAAAGATGTAATGAAAAAGTGAACCTTCATCTGGTTCACTTTTTTGTATGCTTATCTTTTTTCACCAATCCACTTTAATTCGTATTCACCTGTAACTTCTAATGTTCCGCCATTAGACAAGTCAATTGAATCTTCTGTTTCATAGTAGTCCGTAATTCTTCCAAGAGAATCTTTGACATGCAGTCCTGCATCTTTTAATGCCTTGACTTGATAAATACCTGGACGCAAAGAGCGAGGAATGTCATAGACGCCAGGTGTAATTCTTAATTCATTATCATTCTTGATATAGATAAGATGTTCATCTTTATGATTCTTTGCGGCATTCACTTTCTGATAGAATCTTTCTCTAATGAAGAACATTTCTGCATTTTCTACTGCGTAAGTGAATGTTTTTGTTGGCGTTACAACTCTGATTTTGTCTGTATCATTTGTATTTCTAACAACATATCCTAATCTATGACAGTTGATAATATGTTCAGACATGAAGTAAACAGCTGCTTCTGTTTCGTACAGCATACCTTCAATTTTCATAGATTCTTTTTTGCTGACGGCATCTGGAATATTGTTGATTGTAGATTTTCTAACTTCCACAATACTTCTAGGAGAATATTCATTTGGAATACTGCTTGGAGATACGCGAAGATTTGCACGAATGGCATTGATACAATGTTCTCCTTCATGTAATAGGATCTTAGGTAAAGGATATAAACGCGCGATGATATCTTCTGGCTTGTTTGTTTCCAAGTATGTATCCATGATCATATCTTTCATATGTGGCTGTGCAGTTACAATACGTTGAAAGATATCATATTTTACAGGAAGACCATGTTCACTGATGATTTGTCTGCAGTTTTTACAAATATAGTGTCCATCTGCCAGCTTTTCCGGACGATTAAATAATCCTCCCAATTCGGATAAACAAAAATCACATACTTTTTTTGCCATAAAAATTCTCCTTGCTTTAGCTATTATAGCATAAAAGGAATTTGGAATATGCACCTTATCTTATTAATAAGCGTGCGTGTGAAAGTGCGTGGAAATTATTTGCGATGAAGTGTTAAAAATACATTGATTGTTATGCTGAAATTGAATATTTGGCACACACGGATATGTGGACAAACTTTTTTTACAAAAAAGTATTGACAGATATATGGTAACAACTGTAATATATACGAGCTTAGCGAAAATTGGCTTTACTTTGGTAGAGCCAAAAAATAAGGTTAAGAATGACGCACACGGTTGTGTGTGCATAAGCGAAAGGAGAAAGAAAATGCCAACAATAAACCAGTTAGTACGTAAAGGCCGTACTGATAAAGTTTACAAGTCAAAGTCCCCTGCATTAAACAGAGGATTCAACAGTTTGAAGAAGAAACCTACAAACTTGAGCAGCCCACAGAAGAGAGGTGTCTGCACTCGTGTAGGTACAATGACTCCTAAGAAGCCAAACTCTGCATTAAGAAAGTATGCCCGTGTTAGACTTTCCAACGGTATGGAAGTTACAGCATATATTCCAGGTGTAGGACATAACTTACAGGAACACTCTGTAGTTATGATCAGAGGTGGCCGTGTTAAGGATCTGCCAGGTGTTCGTTACCACATTATCAGAGGTACATTAGATTGTGCTGGTGTTAACGAAAGAAATCAGTCCCGTTCATTATACGGTGCTAAAAAACCTAAGAAGAAGTAAGAGATAGAGAGGAGATATTAATATGCCAAGAAAAGGTTATGTAGCAAAGCGTGACGTATTACCAGATCCAATCTATAACTCAAAGTTAGTTACAAAGTTAATTAACAAGATCATGATCGATGGTAAGCGTGGAACAGCACAGACAATTTTGTATGATGCATTCGCTTCAATTGAAAAGAAAACAGGCGAGAACCCTATGGAAGTATTCGAAAAGGCTCTCGGAAACGTTATGCCTCAATTAGAGTTGAAGGTTAGACGTGTAGGTGGTGCAAACTACCAGGTACCAGTAGAAGTATCTGCTGAAAGAAAATTAACATTGGGTCTCAGATGGATCGTTAACTACTCAAGACTCCGTCATGAGAACACAATGGAAGAAAGACTTGCTAACGAAATTATGGACGCTGCTAATGGAACAGGTGCTTCCGTTAAGAAGAGAGAAGATGTTCATAAGATGGCTGAAGCAAACAAGGCGTTTGCTCACTTCCGTTGGTAATTAGAGAAAGGAGCTAATAATGCCAAGAGAGTTCCCATTAAACAAGATTCGTAATATCGGAATCATGGCTCACATTGATGCTGGTAAGACAACAACAACTGAACGTATCCTTTATTACACAGGTAAGATTTACAAGATCGGTGAGACTCACGATGGCGCTTCCCAGATGGACTGGATGGCTCAGGAACAGGAACGTGGTATCACAATCACTTCTGCAGCTACAACATGCCACTGGAAAGATTGTCAGATCAACATTATCGATACACCGGGTCACGTAGACTTCACAGCTGAAGTTGAAAGATCTTTACGTGTACTTGATGGTGCTGTAACAGTCCTTGACTCAAAGGCTGGTGTTGAACCACAGACAGAAACTGTTTGGAGACAGGCTTCTGAATATAAAGTTCCACGTATCGTTTTCTCTAACAAGATGGACGCTACTGGTGCTGACTTCGATATGAGTGTTAACTCTATCGGTGATCGCTTAGGCGCTAAGGCAGCTGCTATCCAGATGCCTATCGGTGCTGAAGCAAGTTTCCGTGGAATCATTGACTTAGTTACAATGAAACAGGAAATGTATACAAATGACTTAGGTACAGATATCCAGGTTGGCGAAATTGATGAACAGTTCAAGGAAGAAGCTGAAATGAAACATGCTGCATTACTTGAAGCTATCGCTGACTATGATGAAGACCTCATGATGAAGGTTCTTGAAGGTGAAGAACCAACAGTTGAAGAAATCAAGGCTGCTATCCGTAAGGGTGTTATGACTTCTGAATTTTTCCCAGTTCTTTGTGGATCTGCATATAAGAACAAGGGTGTTCAGATGTTATTAGACGCTGTTGTAGATTACTTGCCAGCTCCAACTGATATTGAAGCTATTCAGGGTCATTTACTTGATGGTGAAGAAGCAGTTCGTAAGCCAAGTGATGATGAACCATTCTCAGCTCTTGCATTCAAGATTGCAACTGACCCATTCGTAGGAAGATTAACATACTTCAGAGTTTACTCTGGACATGCTTCCGCAGGCTCTTATGTATTAAATGCTACAAAGGGCAAGAGAGAAAGACTTGGACGTCTTGTAAGAATGCACGCTAACCACCGTGCTGATATCGATGAAGTTTATACTGGTGATATCGCTGGTGCTGTTGGTCTTAAGTTCACAACAACATCCGATACACTCTGTGCTGAAAATGCACCAATCGAATTGATGCAGATGGTATTCCCAGAACCAGTTATCCAGATGTCTGTTGAACCAAAGACAAAGGCTGACTCTCAGAAGATGGATTCTGCTTTACAGAAGTTAGCAGAAGAAGATCCAACTTTCAAAGCTTATACTGATGAAGAAACAGGCCAGACAATCATTGCCGGTGTCGGTGAACTTCAATTAGATATCATTCTTGACCGTATGAGAAGAGAATTCAAGGTTGAAGCAACTGCAGGTGCTCCTCAGGTAGCTTACCGTGAAACAATCAAGTCCGAAGCTGAAGTACAAGGTAAGTTTGTAAGACAGTCCGGTGGTCACGGTCAGTATGGTGATGTTTGGATTAGATTTAAGCCAAACCCAGGTAAGGGATTCGAATTCGAAGATCAGACTGTTGGTGGATCAATTCCTAAGGAATTCATCAAGCCTACACAGGCAGGTCTTGAAGAAGCTCTTCCAAATGGTCTTGTAGCTGGATTCCCAGTTGTTGATATTCGTGCTGAACTATTTGATGGTTCTTACCATGATGTCGACTCCTCTGAACAGGCATATAAGATTGCTGCATCCTTAGCTCTTAAGGAAGCTGCTAAGAAATGTAACCCAACAATTCTAGAACCTATCATGGCTGTAGATATTACTGCTCCATCTGAATACTTAGGTGCAGTTATGGGTGACGTTACTAAGAGACGTGGTCAGATCCGTGAACAGGAAGAAACAGGTAATGCAATCAAGGTTAAGGCATTCGTACCATTAGCTGAAATGTTTGGTTACGTTACAGACCTTCGTGGATTTACACAGGGTCGTGGTATCTTCTCAATGCAGATGGACCACTATGAAGAAGTTCCTAAGAATATCGCTAAGGAAATTATTGAAGCACACGCTTCTAAGTAATATTCTGTTTGGAATAAAAAATGTTGTAATTTAGTTTGCCATCATATAAAATGATGGCAGACTGAATAAGTTAAAAAAGTAAAAAACTGGAGGAAAAAAACCAATATGGCAAAGGAAAAATTCGACCGTAGCTTAGAGCATGTTAACGTTGGTACTATCGGACACGTTGACCACGGTAAAACAACTCTTACAGCTGCAATCACAAAGTATCTTGCTGATCACCCAGAAGATGGTAAGGCTTCTTTCGAAGCTTATGACCAGATCGATGGTGCACCAGAAGAAAAAGAACGTGGTATTACTATCAACACAGCTCACGTTGAATACCAGACATTAAAGAGACACTATGCACATGTAGACTGTCCAGGCCACGCTGACTATGTTAAGAACATGATCACTGGTGCTGCTCAGATGGATGGTGCTATCCTCGTAGTTGCTGCTACTGATGGACCAATGCCTCAGACACGTGAACATATCTTACTTGCTCGTCAGGTAGGTGTTCCAGCTATCGTTGTATTCTTAAACAAGTGCGACATGGTTGACGATGAAGAATTTATTGACCTTGTTGAAATGGAAGTTCGTGAACTTCTTTCTGAGTATGGATTTGATGGAGACAACGCTCCTGTAATCCGTGGTTCTGCTTTCCAGGCTCTTCAGGGAGATCCAAAGTGGACACCAGCTATCAAGGAATTGCTTGATGCTGTAGATTCATACATTCCAACACCAACACATGACAACGACAAGCCATTCTTAATGGCAGTTGAAGACGTATTCACAATCACAGGTCGTGGTACTGTTGCTACAGGACGTGTAGAACGTGGTGAATTACACTTAAACGATGAAGTTGAAATCATTGGTATCAAGGATACATCTAAGACTGTTGTAACAGGTATCGAAATGTTCCGTAAGACTCTTGACTATGCTCAGGCTGGTGACAACATCGGTGCATTGCTCCGTGGTATTAACCGTGATCAGATCGAACGTGGACAGGTTCTTGCTAAGCCAGGATCCGTTACACCTCATACAAAGTTCAAGGCTCAGGTTTACGTATTAACTAAGGAAGAAGGCGGACGTCATACACCATTCGTTTCTAACTACCGTCCACAGTTCTACTTCAGAACAACAGACGTTACTGGTGTAATCACTCTTCCAGAAGGAACAGAACTCTGCATGCCTGGTGATAACGTAGTTATGGAAGTTGAACTTCTTGCTCCTATTGCTATCGAAAACGGTACAAAGTTCTCTATCCGTGAAGGTGGTAGAACAGTAGGTTCCGGTTCTATTACAGAAATCGAAGCTTAATTTAATTCTTATTGTTACGTGAGGGATATCCAATTTGGGTATCTCTTTTTTTGCGTCTGTAGTAATATAAATACATGATTAAAGGAATTATATTTGATTACGATGGTGTATTAACAAAGAGATATGCTTCTGCATATCATATGTATCAGTGGATGATTTGTACGCTTGCGAATAAAGACAAAACTGATCTGGATGTTGAAGAAATGGTTCAAAGATGCATGATCTGGGATGAATTTGGTCATAGTGATAAAGCTTATGTACTAGAAAAAATGAAAGAGCACTGGTTTAAAGAGCTAGATGTTTCTTACTGGAGAGCATATTGGTATGATCATTTTGACGAATTTCAAATCGTATCTGATGATGCTTTTGATGTGTTGAACAAATTGCATACGCATTATAAATTAGCTATTTTGTCGAATGGTTTTTCACATTCTCAACATAAAAAAATTTCATCACTCCATTTAGAATCGTATTTCGATGAAGTTATTGTTTCTGGAGATTATGAGATTCAAAAACCGGATACTAGAATTTTCCAGATTGCTTGTGATAAGTTAAAGTTATCACCAAATGAGACAGCAATAGTTGGAGATACATTCTTTACAGATTTGTCTGGTGCAATGCGTATTGGAATGCAGCCTGTATGGTATTGTCATGAAAGAAGACCAATTTCTGATTTGAATGTTCCAATCGTTCGTGATTTTAAAGAAATTGAGCAATATTTCTTAGGTATTCAATAATATGCTTCGAAAATTAAAAGTTTATTTTTTGTTTTTATTTTCTTTTTTACTTTTTGGATGTGTTCCGCAACCTTTAAAAGAATCAGCAAAAACGTATCAATCACAAAGTATTAGTGAAAAAATTGAAACAGATCAAAAAGAGGAAGTTGCTTTATATATTCATACATATTCACACCTTCCATCGAATTACATGACAAAAAAAGAAGCTAGATTGCATGGATGGGAATCTGGAGCTTTGTCAAAAATATTACCTGGGAAAAGTATTGGCGGTGATCGGTATGGAAACTATGAAGAAGTTTTGCCTGTCGATGATGTATACTATGAGTGTGATATAGATACAGAAGGAAAAACTTCAAGAGGGAAGAAAAGACTCGTATATTCAAAAGATGGAGATATCTGGTATACAGAAGATCATTATGATACTTTTAAGCAATTATATGAAGGCGAGTAAATATGGATTGGATTGGTGGTAAAAGCGTATGGCAAAGATTACAATTGATGATATCGCAAAAAAAGTGAATGTAAGCAAAAGTACAGTTTCTCGTTATTTAAATGGAGGAAGTGTCAAAGCAAGTACAAGAGAAAAAATTCAAGAAATCGTGGATCAATATGATTATCATCCGAATGCATTTGCAAGATTAAATGCAAAGCAAAGCAGAATGATTGGTGTTATTCTTCCAACGTTGAACTCAAAAGTAACCTCGCGTGTCATTACAAGTATCGATCGATATCTGAGAGATCGCGATTATGTAACGATTATTCGTAATAGTGATCATGATATTGCGTTAGAATTAGAAAATTTATCTAGATTAATTAACCTTGGCGTAGATGGTATTGTTTTAAGTTCTATTTCAATCACAGAAGAGCATCATAAACTGATTGATAGTACAAATATTCCTGTAATTATTTTGGCACAGGAAGATGATCAAGTCCCTTGCATTGTGAATGATGAATATAATGCGGGTAAGTTTATAGGGGAATATATCGGGAAAAAAGGACATAAAAAAATTGGCTTTATTACAGTGGATGAAAATGATCATGCGGTTGGTGTGTTAAGAAAACAGGGTGTTTTGGATGGATTGGAGAAATATTCTGTAGATTCAATCAATATTGAATATAGTGATTTTAGTTTTGTGGATGCACAGAATGCTACATGGAAATTATTAACCGAACATAATGATATTGATGCAATCATTTGTGCAACGGATCGATTGGCATTTGGCGCTTATCGTGTTCTTAGAAAGAATGGATATCATATTCCTTTAGATGTATCTGTTATTGGATTTGGTGGATATGAAGAGAGTGAGTTGATTGTTCCTGAATTAACAACATTAATGTTTGATTCGTATGAAATGGGAGAACTTGCTGCACAGACAATTACAGATATGATTGAGGGACGTGAAGTGAAACAAAAGCAAATTTTTCATTATTCATTCATTGAAAGACGAAGTGTGAGTAAACGATAAATACGAAATACATACTTTCAGGAAGGAAGTATGTATTTTTTTGCTTTTTATGGAACCGATTTCAAAAATACTATTGACACAAGAATTGTGAGAATTATAATAATAACGGAACCGGTTCCATTCCGGTGGGAGGAAAATTATGGATTATGTAAGAATCGCACAAGAAGTAATTGAAAATGTAGGTGGAAAAGAGAATATCATTTCCGTTACACATTGTGCGACAAGATTGAGATTTCAGCTTCGTAACAATCATTTACGCAATGAAGATGTCATTAGTGATATTGAAGGAGTTAAAGGTGTATTTCTTTCACAGACACAATTTCAGATCATCTTTGGATCTGGTCTTGTAAGTCTTGTATGTGATGAAGTGCAGAAACAATTAGGATTTGATACAAATACTGCTGTAGAAGAAACAAAGGAAGAAGGAAATGCATTACAGAGATTTGTAAAGATGTTAAGTGATATCTTTGTTCCAATCATTCCAGCAATCGTTGCAGGTGGTTTATTGATGGGATTGAATAATGTATTAACAGCCGGCATGTTTGATGGCAGATCCATCATTGACATTTATCCACAATGGAATGGATTAGCTACGGCAATCAATACATTTGCGAATGCACCATTTACATTCTTGCCAGTACTTATCGGCTTTAGTGCTACAAAGAAATTCGGAGGAAATCCATATTTAGGTGCAGCAATGGGTATGATCATGGTACATCCAGATCTATTGAATGCATATAACATTGGCATTGCAGAACCTCCATATTGGAATATTCTCGGATTCAAGATTGCGGCAATCGGTTATCAGGGAACAGTTCTTCCAGTTCTAGCAGTATCATTCATTTTAGCAACAATTGAAAAGAAGCTTCATAAAGTTACGCCAACATGGCTGGATAACTTAACAACACCAATGTTATCTATTATTGTGACTTCTTTCTTAACATTTATTTTTGTTGGACCGGTATTAAGAGAAGCAGGAAATATATTAGCTGCTGGTATTACATGGGGATATAACACACTAGGATTTATTGGTGGTGGATTATTTGGCTTATTCTATGCACCAATTTGCTTGACGGGTATGCACCATAGCTTTATTGCGATTGAAACACAGCTTATTGCTGATGTTGCACATACAGGAGGCAGTTTTATTTTCACAACAGCAAGTATGAATAACGTAGCACAAGGTGCAGCTGTATTAGCAGTATTATTCATGACAAAAAATGAAAAGTTAAAATCAATCTGCTCTGCTTCAGGTGTTTCTGCATTGCTAGGTATTACAGAACCAGCAATGTTTGGCGTGACTTTAAAACTAAAATATCCATTCTATGCTGCAATGGCAGGATCTGCTGCAGGAAGTGCATATTGTGCTGCTACAAAAGTACTTGCACAGGCAATGGGTGCAGCAGGTATTCCAGGTATTATTTCAATGAAACCATCAGATTATGTTAATTTTATGATTGGCTTAGTATTATCTATGGTTGTTTCTGCAATTCTTACAGCTTTCTTTTTTAAGAAATATGATTTAGATCATGCGGATGAAAAGAAGACAGAAGTTAAAGAAAATACAAAAACAGAATTCATTACATCCTGCATGAAAGGTACAGTGAAAGATATCAGCGAAGCAGCAGATACGGTCTTCTCTTCAAAAGCAATGGGAAATGGCGTTGTTGTTGAACCAGTCAGCGGAGAAGTTTATGCACCAGTTAGTGGAACAGTAAAAATGATTTTTCCAACACAACATGCGATTGGTTTTGAGAGTGAAGATGGTGTAGAAGTATTGATTCATATGGGAATTGATACAGTGAATCTCAATGGAGAAGGATTTACATTATCTGTAAAAGAAGGAGATACTGTTCAGCAGGGACAGAAGATTGCTGAGATGGATTTAAATCTAATCAGTGAAAAAGGATACAGCACACAGACTATGTTAGTTGTTACAAAAGCAGACGATAGAAATGTGGAAACAATTCCAAATGCATCTGCAGATGTGTCTACAAATGTAATTCATATTGTGGAGAATGTGTAATGATTCAAAAATATTCAAAAGTTACAAAAGAAGATTATCGTAACTGGTATCTCGAAAATGGAAAGATGAGAGAGTGCGCTAGAAGTGATAAAAAAAGCTTGAAGTATCATTTGATGCCGGCAAGTGGATGGTTGAATGATCCAAATGGGTTACATCAAATGAATGGAGAATATCGTATCTATTATCAATATGATCCATTTGATACAGAAGGTATGATGAAACTTTGGGGATTGTATACAACAAAAGATTTTGTTCACTATGAAGAAAAAGCACCTGTATTATTCCCTGATCATGAGCTTGATAAGCATGGCGTTTATTCAGGTTCTGCATTTGTTGAAAATGATACGATTCATTATTTCTACACAGGAAATGTAAAATATTTCGATCGTGAAGACTATGATTATATCAATTCTGGCAGAGGATCAAATACAATTCATGTAACAAGTCGTGATGGTGTAACAATGAGTGAAAAGCAATGCGTGCTGAGTAGCAAAGATTATCCAGAAGACATGTCATGCCATGTGCGTGATCCTAAAGTATTTTCTTTGAGTGGAAAGTATTACATGGTTTTAGGTGCAAGAGATCAGCAAGGAAAAGGTCTGGTCTTATTGTATGAATCCGATGATTTAAATACATGGAAATATAAAAATAGAATCACTACAGAAGTTCCATTTGGATATATGTGGGAATGTCCAGATTTATTTGAATTGAATGGTGAATGGTATTTGACTTGTTGTCCACAAGGTGTAGAACAGAACGGATTAGATTATGCAAATGTTCATCAGTCCTGCTGGATGAAGATTGATGCTGACTTTGATAACAATCATTTTGAAGTAAAAGAAATTCATCAGTTAGATCGTGGTACAGATTTTTATGCACAACAATCTTTTGTGGATGAAAAAGGAAGAAGAATCATGATTGGCTGGTTAGGAATTCCAGATGCGGATTATACAAATCCAACAGTGGATCATCAATGGCAGCATGCCTTAACACTTCCAAGAGAACTTGTTGTGAAGAATGGCAATCTATGCCAGAAACCAATCGATGAGATCTATCAATTACGTGGAAGTCATAAGACATGTTCATTGAACGAGAATGTATCCTGGGAAGAACTACAATATGAATGTGATATGCATTTTGATATATGCAATACATTTAAGATGCATTTGAGAAAAGGACTAACATTATCATATAAGAATGATGTATTAAAACTATCCTTTGATAAAAATGGATATGGAAGAAGTGAAAGAGCAGTTCATTGTGGAAAACTAACTGATCTTCAAATCTTTATGGATACGACAAGTGTTGAAATATTTGTGAATGGCGGAAGCGAAGTATTTACATGTAGATTCTATGGCATGGAAACAGAATTCTTGTTTAATGGTGAAGCAGAAGGAACAATGGATCTATACCAGATGCATAAATTTTCTGTGAATCATACAGAAGAAAAGGGACTTTGTGTTATTGGGGAAGCGTTGATTGATTTTGTGCCTGATGTAAAAGGACTTGCATTAAAAGATGTTCCTTCCTTTCATAGAGCAGCAGGTGGTGCACCTGCAAATGTTGCGGGTGCAGTAAGCAAGATGGGACTTCCAGCAAAAGTATTAACAAAACTTGGTGAAGATGCTTTTGGGGATTATATCGTTGAAACGTTACAAGAAAGTGGAATTGATACTTCTGCAATCTTGCGTGATCGTGAATATGAGACTTCATTAGCTTTTGTATCATTAAGAGAAGATGGTAATAGAGACTTTGCTTTCTATAGAAAGAATAGTGCAGATTTGCATCTTACAGAAGAAGAAATTCCAGAGAACATTCTTGATGATTGTGGAATGATTCATTTCTGCAGTGTAGACCTTGTGGAATCAAGTATGAAAGAAGCACATCGTAAATTAATCGCGATGGCAAAAGAGAAGGGACTTCTGATCAGCTTTGATCCGAACTTAAGACTTTCATTGTGGGAAAGTGAAGAATGTCTTAAAAATACTGTGAAGGAATTTTTACCGTTGGCGGATATTGTAAAGATATCTGATGAGGAACTGGAGTTCATCACAGGAAAAACAGATATTGAAGAAGCACTTCCAGATTTACTGCAGGGAAATACGAAATGTGTTGTATACACAATGGGAAAAGATGGCGCTGCAGTATATACAAAAAATCTAAAAGCAGTATCTCGAGGGTATTGCGTAGATGTTGTTGATACGACAGGGGCAGGCGATTCATTTATTGGAGCATTTGAATATCAATTGTTAAGAGATGGTGTGGAAAATATTGAAGCAGTATCAAAAGAAACATTTGAAGAATATCTGAAATTTGCAAATGCATATGCTGCATATACAACGACAAAAGCTGGCGCATTATCCTCTATGGCGAATGCATCTGAAATGAAAGCCTGGTTAAATAAAATTCAATAAACAATGAATCATGTATCAAAACAGGTACATGATTTTTTGTGATTCTTAGAAAATGTGTATAGAATAGATACGGTGAAAATATGAATAGTGAATATGACAAGACAATATATTTAATCGGAAATGAAATTGAAAATAAAGAGAAGGCAATTTCCTATTTCAAATCAGAGTTTGATTTACCTTCTTATACAGGAAATACATTGGATGCAATTGCGGATAGTTTATCAGAAGTGAAAGATCGAGTAGAAATATTATTAACGAAAGAGAATATCAGGTATATATGTGATCATTCTTATGCATTTAAAGTGCTGATGATGCTTGGAAATGTCGTGAATGAGAACCCGAATTTACATATTTTCTTTAGAGAGTGAGAAATTGCTCTCTATTTTTTTATGGAAACTATAAAATGTGAAGAAAGCATACATATGAAAGCATATATATGCGAAAATCAATGAATTCAGCATAAAAGTCTCGACACACTGATGCACGTTGCTATGACATATTCATTTTTAAAATACAAAATGAGCTATAAAAAATGAGATTAAAATATAAATATGCAAACGAAATATAGCATAAATAAGCCATAATGTAATAAAATGGCACGCTGAAAACCGTGGACAAGAGAAAAAATATCAAAAATAATTAAAAAAAGGCTTGCATTGGATAAATGATAGTAGTAATATAGTTGAGCACTCGCGTAGAAGTGGGAAGTTGCCGGCACGCTGAAATGCGTTGTCACGACAGCGTGAAAACCGGGGAACTCACACAGAGCGATCCCTAAGGGGAGTGAATATAAGGAGGAAAAATTCATGGCAAAGAACTCTGTAAGAATTCGTTTGAAGGCTTACGAGAACAGAAGCTTAGATGCAGCTAGCGAAAAGATCGTTAAGACTGCAACAAGCCACGGCGCAAAGAAAATCGTCGGTCCTGTTCCGCTGCCTACTGAACGTGAGGTTGTAACAATCTTACGTGCAGTTCACAAGTATAAGGACTCTCGTGAACAGTTCGAGATCCGTACACACAAGAGACTGATTGAGATCATCGGCCCAAGTGCAGAAACAATTGATGCATTATCAAGACTTGATCTGCCTTCTGGAGTTGATATCGAAATCAAACTTTAAGAAAGGAATCGGGTGAAATTAAATGAAAGGTATTTTAGGACGTAAGCTTGGTATGACTCAAGTCTTCACGATCGAAGGAACACTGATTCCTGTTACTGTCGTTGAAGTTAAGCCAAACGTTGTACTTCAAAAGAAGACAAAGGATGTTGATGGCTACGAAGCAGTTCAGCTCGGTTACGAAGACGTTAAGGAACAACGTTCAAACAAGCCAGCAATTGGACATGCTAAGAAGGCTAACACAGCACCTAAGAAGTTCATCAAGGAATTCAACTATGATGAAATGCTCAACCTCGAAGTTGGATCTGAAGTAAAAGCAGACATCTTCAAGGCAGGCGATATCGTTGATGTTCAGGGTACTTCTAAGGGACATGGTTACAACGGTACAATCGTTCGTAACAATGCTCACCAGGGACCTAAGACACACGGTGGATCCAAGAACATCAGACACCAAGGTTCATTAGCAACTAACGGACGTAACAACGGTGTAGTTAACAAGGGTACAGCAATGCCTGGTCAGTATGGTGGATATACAACAACTAACCAGAACCTCGAAGTAATCAAGGTTGATGCTGAAGAAGGATACATCCTTGTTAAGGGTAATGTTCCAGGACCAAAGAGAGGTCTTGTAACAATCCATACAACAGTTAAGCCTAAGAAGGAAGTAACAGCTGTTGAACTCATCTCTTATGAAAGTGCTTCTGTTGAAGAAGAACTTGAAAAGGTTGAAGAAACAATCAATGAAGAATTAGCAACAGAAACAGTTGCTGAAGGAAAGTGAGGATAAAGCATGGCACAGATTGATGTATTTAATCAGGAAGCAAAGTCTGTAAAGCAGATGGAACTCGCTGATGCTGTATTCGCTGTAGAACCAAATCAGCAGGCAATCTATGATGCGATTCTTGCTTACCAGGCAGGATTAAGACAAGGTACTCATAGCACTTTGACAAGAAGCTTTGTATCTGGTACAGGTAAGAAGCCATTCCGTCAGAAGGGTACTGGTAGAGCTCGTCAGGGTTCCACAAGAGCAACTCAGTGGAGAGGCGGCGCAATCGCATTTGGACCACATCCAAGAAAGTACAACTTAAAGACAAACCGTAAGGTTAGAAGATTAGCACTTCGTTCTGCATTAAGCGAAAAGGTTGCTGAAGCTAACTTAACAGTATTAGAAAATCTCAGCTTTGATGAGATTAAGACAAAGAAGGCTGTAGCATTACTTGCTGCATTCGGATTCGAAAGAAAGACATTATTCGTTGCTGAAGCATCTGAAGACTTCGACAATGCTTACCTTTCTATGAGAAACGTTCCAAATGCAACTGTAGTAACAGTTTCCAGCTTGAATGTCTATGACATTGTGAATGCTGACAAGATCGTATTCACAGAAGCTGCTGCTGCTAAAGCAGGGGAGGTGTTCGCATGAGCGCACGCGATATTATCGTAAGACCAATTATCACAGAAAAGACAAGCGTTGCTTCTGCTGATAACAATACAGTAACATTCGAAGTAGCAAAGAATGCTAACAAGACAGCAATTGCTCAGGCAATCGTTGAAATCTATCATGTTAAACCTGTATCTGTAAACACAGTTAACGTACATCCAAAGAAGAGAAGAGTTGGACGTTACGAAGGTATGACAAGAGCTTATAAGAAGGCTTATGTCAAGTTCGCTGAAAATGAATCTATCAACATCTTCGGCGAAAACAATGACTAAAGAGATTTAGTTACAATATCGGAGGAAATCGCTATCTCCGGATAAATGCGAAAGGAAAGAAAAAATGGCAATCGTAAAATACAAGCCAACCTCTAACGGACGCAGAAATATGACAGCTCTTAGCAATGAACGTATTACTAAGAGTACTCCAGAAAAGTCATTACTTGCTCCATTAAACAAGAAGGGTGGCCGCGGCAATACAGGCCGTATCACTTCCCGTCATCAAGGCGGTGGTGCTAAACAGAAGTACAGAATCATCGACTTCAAGAGAAACAAGGATAACGTTCCAGCAGTTGTAGCTGGTATCGAATACGATCCAAACAGAAATGCAAACATTGCATTACTTCACTATGCTGATGGTGAAAAGAGATATATCATCGCTCCAGAAAACTTAAACGTTGGAGACAAGGTAATCTCTGGTGAAGCTTGCGATATCAAGATTGGTAACGCAATGCCTCTTAAGAATATTCCAGATGGAACATTCGTTCATAACGTTGAACTTATCGCTGGTAAGGGTGGACAGATGGCAAGAGCTGCTGGTTGTTCTGCTCAGATCCTCGGTTCCGAAGGTGGATTCGTTACATTAAGACTTTCTTCTGGTGAAGTAAGAAAGGTTCATGATAACTGCCGTGCAACAGTTGGTGTTGTAGGCAACGGTGATTACTCCTTAATTAACTGGGGTAAAGCTGGTAGAGTTAGACATTTAGGTGTTCGTCCTCATGTAAGAGGTTCAGCAATGAACCCAGTTGACCACCCACATGGTGGTGGTGAAGGCAAACAGCCTATCGGTCGTAAGTCTCCAATGACTCCATGGGGCAAGAAGGCTATGGGCGTTAAGACTCGTAACAAGAAGGCTTCTAGCAACAAGTACATTGTGAGAAGAAGAAACGGAAAGTAATTGGAAGGAGAGAATGAGTAATGTCAAGAAGCATTAAGAAGGGCCCTTTCTGTGATGCATACCTTTTAAAGAAGGTTGATGCAATGAATGCGGCTAATCAACATGAAGTAATCAAGACATGGTCACGCCGTTCAACGATTTTCCCAAGCTTCGTTGAGCATACATTCGCTGTTTACAATGGTAAGGAATTCATTCCTGTCTATGTAACAGAAGATATGGTAGGCCATAAGTTAGGTGAATTCGCACCTACAAGAAAATTCGGCGGACACGGTGACGATAAGGCCGCTTAATTAGGAGGAAATAAAGATGGACGTAAAAGCAACAGCAAAAACAGTTCGTGTTACTCCTCGTAAGGCTAGATTGGCACTTGACCTCGTTCGTGGAAAGAGCGTTGAAGAAGCATTAGCTATCCTCAAGTTCTTACCTAACAAGGCAGCCGCTGAAGCATACAAGGTAGTAAAGAGCGCTGCAGCAAATGCAACAAACAATCATCAGCTAAATGCTGAAAACCTTTATATCAAGGAATGCTACGCAAATGAAGGTGTTGTCCTCAAGCGTTTCATGCCTAGAGCTAAGGGTTCTGCTTCAAGTATTTTTAAGAGAACTAGCCACATCACAGTAGTGGTTAGCGATGAGAGATAAGGGAGGAAGATCAGAATATGGGACAGAAAGTTAGTCCAATCGGCATGCGTGTCGGTGTCATCCGCGATTGGGAATCCAGATGGTATGCAGATAAGGCTGATTATGGAGATCTTCTGAACGAAGATACAAAGATCCGTGAATTCCTCGAAAAGGAACTCAAGGATGCTTACATCTCCAGAATCGAAATTGAACGTACAGGCAAGAAGGATGTTAAGGTTATCATCCGTTGTGCTAGACCTGGTGCAGTTACAGGCAAGGCTGACGAAAACGGCAAAGACAACGCTGCTAAGTTAAGAGCTAAGCTTGCTAAGTTAACAGCAGGTAAGAATGTAAAGATGGACATCGTTCAGGTAGCAAATCCTGATTTAGATGCTCGTTTAGTTGCTCGTAAGATTTGCGAACAACTCGAAAACCGTCAGTCTTTCAGAATTGCTCAGAAGAAGGCAATTCAGCAGACAATGAGATCCGGTGCAAAGGGTATCAAGACTCTATGTAAGGGAAGACTTGGAGGAGCTGAAATCGCTCGTTCCGAAGGTTATTCTAGAGGTGTCGTTCCACTCCATACATTAAGAAGTGATATCGACTATGCAGCTGAAGAAGCACATACAACTTATGGTAAGTTAGGTGTTAAGGTTTGGATCTGCCGTGGTGAAGTATTACCTGGTCAGATGGTTAAGGAACCAGAAGCTCCAGCTGGAAGAAGAGATAATAACAGACGTGGAAACAACAGACGCCCTCAGCGTGGAAACAGACGTGCAGCTAGAAATGCTGCAGCTGAAAACGCAGCTCCTGCTGAAAAGACAGCAGCTGAAGGAGGTAACGACTAATGTTAATGCCTAATAGAACAAAGTACAGAAGACCTCATAGATTAAGTTATGAAGGACGCGCTAAAGCTGGTCGTGAATTAGCATTTGGTGAATTCGGTCTTGTAGCTGATGAAGGTGCTTATGTAAGTAGTGCTCAGTTAGAAGCAGCACGTATTGCTATGACTCGTTATATGAACCGTGGTGGTAAGGTTTGGATCAAGGTGTTCCCACAGCTTGCAAAAACTAAGAAGCCTCTCGAAGTACGTATGGGTTCTGGTAAAGGTGCTCCTGATCATTGGGTAGCAGTTGTACAGAAGGGAAGAATTCTCTTCGAAGTAGCAGGTGTTGATGAAGCAGTTGCAAGAGAAGCATTAAGACTTGCTGCTAATAAACTCTGCGTTAAAACACGCTTTGTAAAAAAGAGTGAGGAGGTTAAGAAGTAATTATGAATATTAAAGAAATCAGAGACCTCTCTAACGAAGAGCTCGAAAAAGAAGTTGTTTCCCTCAAGGAAGAACTTTATGACTTGAGATTTGCTCAGGCTACAGGTTCTCTTGAGAATCCAGCTCGTATCAAGGATATTAAGAAGACAATTGCACGTATGAAGACTGTTATTACAGAACGTGCAAATGCACAATAAGGAGGGCTAGAAGATGGCAGAAAGAAATAGACGTAAGGTCCTTCGTGGAACAGTTGTTTCCGATAAAATGGACAAAACAATCGTCGTAGAGATCACTACATCTAAGGCTGATCCTAAATACGGCAGACATGTTAAGTTTTCTACAAAGTTCAAGGCTCATGATGAAAACAATGAAGCAAAAATTGGTGACATCGTAGAAGTTATGGAAACAAGACCATTATCTAAGGACAAACACTTTAGATTAGTTAAGATCGTTGAAAAGGCAGTAATTCTTTAAGGCACAGGAGGAAATAGGCAATGATTCAGAACGAAAGCAGATTGAACGTCGCTGACAACACTGGTGCTAAGGAATTATTAGTCATCAGATGCTTAGGCGGTTCTAAGCGTAAGACAGCTACAATCGGTGATGTTGTTGTATGTGCTGTTAAGAGTGCATCTCCTAACGGTTCTGTCAAGAGCGGACAGGTTGTTAAGGCTGTAATTGCAAGAACAGTTTACGGTATTAGCCGTGACAATGGTTCTTATATCAAGTTTGATGATAACGCAGCTGTTATTATCAAGGAAGATGGTACACCGGTCGGAACACGTATCTTCGGTCCGGTCGCAAGAGAACTTCGTGAAAAGGGATATATGAAGATCGTTTCCCTTGCACCAGAAGTTTTATAAGGAGGCCGCTATGAAGATCAAGACAGGCGATACAGTTAAGGTTATCACAGGTCACTACAAGGGAACTATCTCTGAAGTTAAGGCAGTATTCCCAAAGACAAACAAGATCGTTGTTGAAGGTGTCAACATGATCAAGAAGTCTTTAAAGCCTTCTCAGCAGAACCCTGAAGGTGGCATTGTTGAAAAGGAAGCTCCAATCGATGCTTCTAACGTCATGTTATATGACAAGAAGTCTAAGTCCGCTGAAAGAGTTGGATATAAGACAAATGATAAGGGCGAAAAAGTAAGAGTACTTAAGAAGTCCGGTATTGAAGTAAAGGAGGCTAAGAAATAATGAACCGTCTCGAACAGAAATACGTTGAAACAGTTAAGCCTTCTTTAATGAAGGAATTCAATTACTCCAGCTCAATGGAAGCTCCAAAGATCGTTAAGGTTGTTATCAACATGGGTGTTGGTGATGCTATTGACAATCCAAAGAACTTAGATGAAGCTGTAGCAGAATTGACACAGATTGCTGGTCAGAAGCCAGTAATCACAAAGGCTAAGAAGTCCATTGCGAACTTCAAGCTTCGTGAAGGTATGCCAATTGGTTGTAAGGTTACTCTTCGTGGTGAAAGAATGTATGAATTCTTAGATAAGTTATTCAACATCTCTCTTCCGCGTGTAAGAGACTTCCACGGTGTAAGTGCAACAGCATTCGATGGTCGTGGTAATTACACACTTGGTGTTAAGGAACAGCTAATCTTCCCTGAAATCAACTTTGATAAGGTTAACAAGGTTAGAGGTATGGATGTTGTCATCGTAACAACAGCTAAGACAAACAACGAAGCACATGCCCTATTGAAAGAAATGGGTATGCCATTTACTAAGTAATAAAAGGAGAACATAGAATGGCAAAGACAAGTTTAAAAGTTAAGCAGTCAAGACCGGCTAAGTTCTCCACACGTGAATATACACGTTGCGAGAGATGTGGCCGTCCACACTCTGTATTGAGAAAGTATAAAGTTTGCAGAATCTGCTTCAGAGAATTGGCTTATAAGGGTCAGATTCCTGGCGTTAAGAAGGCAAGCTGGTAAGAAAGGAGTAACGAATCATGAATATGACAGATCCTATTGCTGACATGCTGACAAGAATCCGTAATGGTGTTCAGGCTCACATGACAACAGTTGATGTAACTCCATCTTCTAAGGTTAAGGTAGAAATTGCCAAGATCTTGAAATCTGAAGGTTATATCGAAAACTATGCCGTTGAAGGCGAGGGTATCGAAAAGAAGATTGTCGTTACTCTTAAGTATGGTGCAAATGACGCTAAGGTCATCACAGGCATCAAGAGAATTTCTAAGCCAGGTCTACGCGTTTACGCAAAGGGCGACAATGTACCTAAGGTATTAAACGGTTTAGGAATTGCTATCATCTCCACATCAAATGGAATGATGACAGATAAAGAAGCACGTAAACAACACGTTGGCGGTGAAGTCATCGCTTACGTTTGGTAAGAGAAAGGAAAACTAAATGTCACGTATCGGAAATAAAGCGATTACCGTTCCTGCAGGCGTTGAATTAACAATTGCTGAAGGGAATGAGGTGACTGTAAAGGGACCTAAGGGTTCTCTTACAAAGACATTTTCCCCGTTGATGGAAATCTCTGTTGACGAAAATGTCATTACAGTCAAGCGTCCTAACGAGGAAAAGCACACAAAACAGTTACATGGAACAACTAGAGCACTTCTAGCAACAATGGTTGAAGGTGTTTCTACAGGTTTCACAAAACAGTTAAAAGTTGTAGGTATTGGTTACCGTGCAGCTTTAAAGGGTAAGACACTCAACTTGATCGTTGGTTTCTCCCACGAAGTAAATATTGAAGTACCAGAAGGCGTTACTGTTGAAGTACCAGATAACACAACAATCAACGTAAGTGGTATTGATAAGCAGATTGTTGGTCAGTTTGCTGCAAACGTAAGAGCAGTTAAGAAGCCAGAACCTTATGGTGGAAAGGGAATCCGTTATGTGGATGAAGTTGTTCGTCGTAAGGAAGGTAAGACAGCTGCATCTAAGAAGTAATGGGAAGGAGAGAGTAAGATATGTTTAAAATGCAAAAGAAAAATGAAGAGCGTATCCGTCGTCATAAGAGAGTACGCCGCATCGTAAATGGTACTCCTGAATGCCCAAGACTAAATGTATTCCGTTCTAATGCAAACATCTATGCTCAGGTTATTGATGATACAACAGGAAAGACACTTCTTTCTTGCTCATCATTAGAACTCAAGCTAGAAAATGGCGGAAACATTGAAGCAGCTAAGAAGGTTGGCGAAGCAATCGCTAAGAAGTGCCTGGAAAACAACATCGAATCTATCAGATTTGATAGAGGCGGTTATGTATACCACGGAAGAGTTCAGGCTTTAGCAGATGCTGCTAGAGAAGCAGGACTCAAGTTCTAAGGAAAGGAGACAGAATAGAAATGCCAAACGAAAATGCAGAAGTACGTACTGCAAATACAGAAGCAGGACGTCCACAGCGTAAAGAAAATGGTCGTCGTCCACAGTTCAAAAGACGCGAACCAAAAGAATTCGACAGTGTTGTAGTCTCCATTAACCGTGTATCTAAGACTGTTAAGGGCGGACGTAGAATGCGTTTCGCAGCACTCGTTGTTGTAGGTGATCATAAGGGTCGTATCGGCTTCGGTATGGGTAAAGCTACTGAAGTTCCAGATGCAATCCGTAAGGCTGAAGAAGCAGCTAACAAGAATGTATTCAGATGCAATCTTGTTGAAGGTACAAGAACAGTACCACATTCCGTTAAGGTTACTCACGGATCAAGTACAGTATTCCTAGCTCCTGCTGCTCCAGGTACTGGAGTTATCGCAGGTGGTGCAGTTCGTAACATTCTCGAACTTGCTGGTGTATCTGATGTACTTTCAAAGGTTATCGGCTCTAGAACAGCTGTTAACGTAGTATATGCAACATTAGAAGCTCTCAAGTCTATGAGAACTGTTGAAGAAGTTGCTAAGATTCGCGATAAGAAAGTCGCTGAAATCAGATAAGGAGGGACTCTGGTATGAAACTAAATGAATTAAAAGCTACAGAAGGAGCTCGCTCAACAAAGAAGAGAATCGGCCGTGGTCTTGGTTCCGGTAATGGTAAGACATCCGGTAAGGGACAGAAGGGTCAGAATTCTAGAAGCGGTGGTGGTGTTGCTATCGGTTTCGAAGGTGGACAGACTCCATTCTTTAAGAGAATGCCGAAGAGAGGTTTCACAAACTTTACTCGTAAAGAGTACGCTATCGTTAACGTTGAAGATCTCAACAAGTTTGAAGATGGTGTTACAGTTGACTTCGCTGCAGTGAAAGCTGCTGGCTTAGTTAAGAAAGAACTCGATGGACTTAAAGTTCTCGGCAATGGAAAGTTAGAGAAGAAGTTAACAGTTAAGGCTGCTAAGTTCTCAGCTTCCGCTAAGAAAGCAATCGAAGAAGCAGGCGGAACAGCTGAGGTGCTCTAATTATGATGCACACGTTCTCCAGCATGTTTAAGAATAAAGAGATTCGTAACAAGATTCTCTTTACTCTTGCGATGCTGTTGATCTACCGCGTCGGATCTGCAATCCCAGTGCCAGGTGTTGATGCAACAAAGCTGGCTTCTCAGATTTCAGATAACTCTGTACTGAGTATGATGAATTTACTTGGTGGTGGTGCACTTGAAAGATTAAGTGTGTTTGCAATGGGTGTTACACCTTACATCACAGCAAGTATTATCATTCAATTGTTATCCATGGATGTTATTCCAGCATTAACTGAAATGACAAAATCTGGACAGACAGGTCGAATGAAAATGGAAAAAATCACTAGATATTTAGGAGTAGTCTTGTCATTTGTACAGGCTTACTCCTTAGTCTATGGTTTTGATAAACAATATAGCGTATTAGCAAATTCAAATCTTTCTGGATATCTATATACGGCTACTGTACTTACAGCAGGAACAATGTTCTTGATTTGGTTAGGTGACCGTATTTCTATGAAAGGTATCGGTAATGGTTTATCAATCATTATCTTTGCAGGTATCGTTTCAAATATGCCTTCACAGTTTGTGCAGGTGTGGAATGTATTAGCCGGTGGTACTACACAGGGTGAATTGTTCAACGGTATCTTACAGTTTGCATTATTTGTACTGTTATATATCATCATCATTGTCTTCGTTGTTGTAATGGAGACAGCAGTCAGAAAAATCCCAATTCAGTATACAAACAGTTCTTCTTATACAAGAGGAAATGACGTTACATTCCTTCCATTGAAGATTAACTCTGCATCTGTTATTCCTGTTATCTTTGCACAGTCAATTATGACAGCTCCACAGATTGTTATCAGTTTCTTCAATCAGGATCTATATAAGACTTTGCAGACATACTTATCTTTAAGTAGTACAACTGGTCTTATCTTGTATGCTGTATTAACATTCTTATTTACATTCTTCTATACTGATCTTCAGGTTGATCCTGATCAGGTAGCAGATAACTTAAGTAAGTCTGGCGCTTACATTCCTGGTATTAGACCTGGTAATGAAACAAAAACATACTTACATAAGGTGTTAAATAGAATTACAGTGTTAGGTGCGATTGCTCTTGTCATCGTAGCTACACTTCCATACATTCTTCCTATGTTTACATCACTTCCATCTAGTATTTCAATTGGTGGAACTGGTATTATTATCGTCGTAGGTGTTGCTATGGAAACAATTGCTCAGTTGAAAGGTCAACTTACAACAAAGGCATACCATGGCTTCCTAAGATAAAATCACTAGAGGGTATAGAAAAAAGGATGAATATCTTAATTATGGGTCCAGCAGGAGCAGGAAAGGGCACAATGTCCGATCTCATCCTGAAGGAATACGATATTCCACATATTTCCACTGGAGATATGTTGAGAGACAATGTTAGAAATAACACTGAACTTGGCAATTTAGCAAAATCCTATATGGATGCTGGAAATTTAGTTCCTGATGATGTTATTATTGCTATGGTTGAAAAGAGACTTCAAGAAGATGATTGCCAAAAAGGATATCTATTAGATGGTTTCCCTAGAACATTAGTTCAGGCAGAAGCTTTCGAAAAGATTGAAAATAAAATTGGAAAACCAGTTGAGTGTGTTATCGCACTTGAAGTTGGATTCGATACACTTGTTGAAAGAATTACAGGTAGAAGAATCTGTCCAAAATGTGGTGCAATCTACCACATTCATAATAAGCCATCCAAGATTGAAGGTATCTGCGATGTTTGCGGCAGCGAATTGACACAGAGAAAAGATGATACTGTTGAGCAGTTAACAGTTCGTATGGATGGTTATGAAAAGAATACAAAGCCTGTGATTGATTTCTATGACAAGCGCGGTATTGTTTCATATATCGATGCTTCTCAAGAAACAGCAGCTGTATTTGAAAAGGTTAAAGAAGCTTTATCTAAATTAAAGTAAAAATGATCTGGGGAAGAGTTCTTCTTTCCCAGTATCATTCAATTTCTTAATATGGAAAATTCCGAATATTATGGAAATGGTAACCTACGTTTCTTGTAAAATCCGTATGTAAAAGTACATCCGCATTTTAAGAGAGTATCATTTCCCCGGAAATATCCAAATTAATACGTAGGTTTTTAAAAATATCAGGAGACAAATCAAGTTTTTTCTGATAAAATAGACAATTGTCCGAGGAGGCAAACAAAATGAAAGTAAGACCATCTGTAAAACCGATTTGTGATAAGTGCAGAGTTATTAAGCGCAAGGGCGTTGTTATGGTAATCTGCGAAAACCCAAAGCATAAGCAGAGACAGGGTTAATTAAAAGGGAAAAGGAGAATAAACTATGCCACGTTTTGCTGGTGTCGATATTCCACGTAACAAGGTTATTGGAGTATCCCTCACATATATTTATGGTATTGGACCTACAACAGCTAAGAAGATTTTAGCAGCTGCAGGTGTTGATGAAACAGTTAGAGCATCTGAACTAACAGATGAACAAGAAACAGCTATTCGTACTCAGATTGATGCGATCAAGACTGAAGGTGACCTTCGTCTTGAAAGAAGACTCGATATCAAGAGACTAATGGAAATTGGCTCTTATAGAGGTCTTCGTCACAGAAGAAGCTTACCTGTTCGTGGTCAGCGTACAAAGACAAACGCTCGTACAAGAAAAGGACCACGTCGTACAGTAGCTAATAAGAAGAAGTAATAGGAGGACGAAATGGCAGCTAATAAGAATAAAAAAGTCGTTACTCGTAAGAAGAAGGCTAAAAGAAATGTCGCTAAGGGCGTCGCTCATATCCATTCAACATTCAACAATACAATCGTTACAATTACTGATGAAGCAGGTAACGCAGTATCTTGGAGTTCTGCTGGTGCATTAGGATATAAGGGTTCACGTAAGTCTACACCTTATGTTGCTCAGTTAGTTTCTGAAGCAGCTGGTAAGGCAGCTGTTCAGCAGGGTATGAAATCCGTAGAAGTAAATGTAAAGGGTCCAGGTGCTGGACGTGAAGCTGCAGTTCGTTCACTGCAGACAGCTGGTTTAACAATTACAGCTATCAACGACGTTACACCAATCCCTCATAACGGATGCCGTCCACCAAAGAGACCACGTGGATAATAAATAAAAGAGGAGGATTGAAGCATGCAGAAATTTGAACGCGCTGATTTTGAAGTTAAAGAATACGTTGAATCAGAGAACTACGGTAAGTTTGTGCTCTCTCCATTAGAGAGAGGATTTGGTACAACTATCGGAAATGCGCTTCGCAGGGTCCTGCTGTCCTCCCTACCGGGAGCTGCGGTATTCTCAATCAAGGTTGATGGTGTTTATCATGAATTTACAACTATCCCTGGTATTAGAGAAGACGTTTCCATGATTATCCTTCAGTTGAAACAATTAGTTATGACAATCGAAGATGATGATGTTTATGACTTACAGATTTCAGCTAAAGGACCATGTACTATTACAGCAGGAGATATCATTTGCCCAGCTCAGGTTGAAATCCTGAATAAGGACCTTGAAATCGCTCACCTTGAAAAAGATGTTACTTTAGAAATGGAATTAAAGGCTAAGAATGGTCGTGGTTATGTTTCTGCAGACATCAACAAGCAGTTAAATCAAGGTGCATCTCAGGGAATCGGAACAGTTTATACTGACTCCATCTATACACCAATTGAAAAGGTTTCCTACAATGTAGAACCTACACGTGTTGGTGAAGATGTTAAGTATGATAGCTTGACTATGGAAATCTGGACTGATGGTTCAATTAACCCTCAGAAGGCTCTTTCTTTAGCAGCTAAGATTCTGATTGATCACTTAGATATCGTCGCAAGTATCAATGAAGACATTCTCAATATGGATAATGTCATCATGGAAGGTACAACAGAGCAACCAAACAAGGGTCAGCAGATGATGATTGAAGATCTTGATCTTTCCGTACGTTCTTACAATTGTTTGAAGCGTGCTGGTATTCAGACTGTTGATGAGTTGACTCAGAAGACTGAGGATGAAATGATGAGAGTCAGAAACCTCGGTAAGAAATCACTGAAAGAAGTAAAGGATAAGCTTATTGAATTAGGAATGGGCTTCAAATCCTTTGACTAATTAGAGAGGAACGTATATGTGGAATCGTAAATTTGGTAGAAACGCTGATCATCGTAAAGCTATGCTCAGAAACCTTGCTACTTCCGTTATTCTCTACGGTAAAGTAGAAACAACAGAAGCTAAGGCTAAGGATATGCGTTCTGTAGTAGATGAATTAATCACTCTTGGTAAGAGAGGCGACTTACATGCACGCCGTCAGGCTGCTGCTTATATCAGAAACGTTGTTGCTGATGAAGCTAAGTCTCAGACAGTACTACAGAAGCTATTTGACGAAGTAGCTCCAAAGTATGCAGATCGCAACGGTGGATACACACGTGTTGTTAAGACAGGTACTCGTAAGGGTGACGCTGCTCCAATGGCATACATTGAACTCGTTTAATTTAAATATCACAAATTGAACCTGCGAAATTTTTCGCAGGTTTTTATTTTTTTACAATAAAAAACAAGTGTAGTTCACTTGTTCATCGATTACAGCTTTAGATATTTCATTAATCGTTGTAAGTGTTCTGTGAATTCATTAAACTGTTGATCTGTTTTAATGCTTCCAGAAAAGTTTGTTTCATAATATAGAAATTCAACAGTAACATTAAAAAAATCAGCAATTTTAAATGCAAGATCTACGCCTGGTACTTGAATCCCATTTTCAATTTTACTTAATGACTGTTGCGTGCACCCAATTTGTTCAGATAGTTCTGTCTGTGAAAGACCTTTTTCTATTCTTAATGACTTAATGCGATTTTTCATATATACATTGTAGAAGTGTAAAATCAATATAGTTACATTGATTAGATGTATCCAACAACTAATATATGTAAAAACATAGAACTGATGTTTTTTATGATAAAAATACCAAATTTCAGCGTTTCTTCATATAAGTTTGTAATAAGACTGATATAATACATACGTGATGAAAAAATTATTGAAGGTAGCAATTATATCCACGTTATTGCTTTATGGATGTGCAAATAAAAAACAACAGCAGTCTGTATCTTCTACTACAAAAGAAGAAACAAAATTAACAAAGCATACAGGTGATGCATTCGCATCTTATATAGAATCTTTAAACAATATTAATAGTGCTTCTAGTTATAGTGCTGGTATTAATTCAGCATATACTATGGGCTACAGCGATGATACAAAAGATATATTTGAGTTTGATGGTGTTTTAGAAACAGAAAAGACAGATGCGGATACAAAAGCCCATTTAACGCAGAATATTGAATCAAATGGTGGAACATTTAACATCGAGGGTTATTACTATGGAGGAAGACTTTACAATAATTATAATGATGTAAAGTATTATGAGGACATGGATTATACAGATGTTGAAAAAACAATGCTTGTTCCATTACAACCGTATGCGTTTGATAAAAAAATGATTGATTCAATTCACGCAGATGATGATGCAAATGGAAATGTTATTTATACAATTCTATTAAACGCGGATCATGCTTCGGATTTATTCAGTGATCGTTACGATACATATGGATTGAAACAATATGACGATTATCAGGTCACAAGTAATAAAATTGTTGATACATTTGATAAAGATGGATATTTCATCTCAGAAACGACAGAATTCAATGCAAGTGTATCCAGCAGTGGGCAAAAAGTAAGTATTAAATATACAAGCTCTGTGAATTATTTGAAACTAAACAACACTTCAGTTTCAATCAGTAAAGATCAGAAAAAAGAGATGAAAGAATATGTATATTTTGAAGATATTGATACCTCTTCACTCAGTTCTGATTCACAATACGATGATACTGCAGAAAAGACTGTAACTGATACATTCAAGAAGAGATTAGTAAATCGTCTTGGATATGAAAAAGCAAATGATGGTTCATATCAGCAAAGTTTTAATGAGAGTGAAGCATATATCATTGATTTTAAGAATTATACATTCACATACACAAAGTATAGTATACGATACACATACAACTGGAAAGGTGATATTTCAACAATGGGGTCTTGTACATTAAATTATCAAGAAGATAAAAAATCATCTAGTTGTGAAGAAAGTACTGTTGAGATGATGAAAACAGTGAAACAATACTTTGAGATGGAATTGTATTATTGTGGATTATCTTTAGATGATTTACAAAAAGAGGCAAAATAGGAGGAAAGTTTATGAGAGCCGTTATTTCAGTTGTTGGAAAGGATCATCCAGGAATTCTGGCATTTGTTGCAAGCAAGTGTGCAGAAAAAGAAATTAACATTGTGGATGTAACTCAAAAGGTTTTACAGGGCTTATTTACAATGATGATGATCGTTGAAGTTCCTGAAGGATTGCAGGTACAGGAAATTACTTCATCTTTTGAACAATATGGAAAAGAAGAAGGTTTGGATATTCATGTGATGGCAGAAGATATCTTTAATGCCATGCATACAATCTGAGGTGTATTATGTGGACTACAGCTTCAGATAACATTTTAGAAACAATTCGAATGATCGAAGAAGAAAACCTTGATATTCGTACAATTACAATGGGCATTAATCTTTTAGATTGTGCAGATAGTGATATTGATATTTCTTGTAAAAAGGTTTATGAAAAAATCACTACAAAAGCCAAAAATCTAGTCAAAGTTGCAAAAGAAATTGAAAGTGAATACGGTATTCCAATTATTAATCAGAGAATTACAGTTACCCCAATTTCTCTTTTAGTAAGTGTTTCTGGTGGTGATCCAGTAAAGTATGCTAAAACATTAGATGCTGCAGCGAAAGAAGTTGGTGCATCATTTGTGGGAGGATATTCTGCACTTGTTCAAAAAGGTATGACAAAGGGTGAAGAAGCTTTGATTCGCTCGATTCCACGTGCATTAGCGGAAACCGATATTGTATGTTCTTCTGTAAATATTGGTTCTACAAAAGCAGGAATCAACATGGATGCGGTTAAACTTATGGGTCAAATCGTTCGTGAAACGGCTGAAATCACAAAGGATAATAATTGTTTTGGTGCTGCAAAACTAGTTGTATTCTGTAACGCAGTAGAAGATAATCCATTTATGGCTGGCGGATTCCATGGTGTCAGTGAGCCAGATGTAGTTATCAATACAGGTGTATCCGGGCCTGGTGTTGTTAGAGAAGCAATTAGAAAAGCTGGTAAAGATGCATCCATGAATGAAATTGCTGAAATTATTAAAAAGACAGCATTTAAAGTAACACGTATGGGCCAATTGGTTGGCGCAGAAGCTGCAAAGAGACTTGGTGTTCCATTTGGTATTGTTGATTTATCTTTAGCACCTACACCAGCTGTCGGTGACTCTGTTGCACAGATCCTTGAAGAAATTGGATTAGAAACATGTGGTGGTCCTGGAACAACTGCGTGTCTTGCAATGTTGAATGATGCTGTTAAGAAGGGTGGCGTCATGGCTAGCTCTTCTGTAGGTGGTTTAAGTGGTGCATTTATTCCTGTCAGTGAAGATGCAGGTATGATAGCTGCATCTGAAAAGGGTGTTTTAACACTTGAAAAGCTTGAAGCAATGACATGTGTATGTTCTGTTGGTTTAGATATGATCATTATTCCTGGAGATACAACTGCTGAAACAATTTCTGCAATCATTGCGGATGAAGCCGCAATTGGTATGATTAATACAAAAACAACAGCCTGTCGTTTAATTCCAGCGATTGGTAAAGAAGCTGGAGAAAAGCTTGTGTTTGGTGGATTACTTGGAGAAGGTCCAATCATGCCAGTTAAAACAACAAAAGCAGATGTCATGATCAACCGTGGTGGAAAGATTCCTTCACCAATCAACTCATTAAAGAATTAATGATATACTCTCAAGACAAAACTGTTTTGAGAGTTTTTTCTTATAAGAAATGTGATAATAGAAAATCAGAAAATGGTATAGTTATGCATCTGAAAGATGAATAAAGATGATGAAAGCAAACGCAATTGATTTCATAATATCGATTATTAATGGAATCTAGATAAATCATCTTTATACATGTCATTCACTCAGAATGGACAGAGCATGTAAGCTTCATTATGCTGATGGTGATACTTTATAGGTATCCAAAATATCTGATTATGCGAAAATTCTATTTAAGAACCTAGGTGAAATTCTTCTTCAGCAGTTCTCGACTTGATTCTTTTATCTTAACAATTATTTATTCTGATATAAAGTCTTTTTTTTCTAATAAAGTACTCTATTCTAGAATTAAGGAAGGATAATTTATGCTGAATTACAATCCATCATGGTTTAAATGCAAATTATACAATTTTCTGATTTATCTGGTCGCAAGTGCACTTTTTCTATCTGGCTGTGATATACAGAAGGAACATCACGCAAATATTTCAGAAGATATTGTTTCTCCAATCCAGCAAGCATCTTTTTGTACGAATGTATTTGCGGCAGTTTCTGATGAAGCTATATATTATCAAATTGAAGGTGGAAAGTTATTCGCATTAGACAAAAAAGGGAATAATATTCAAATAGGCACCATGAATTTTGTGGATGATAAAGAAGCTGGTTCTAGCAGGGATGGGATTCCTGCACCAAAAAGATATTCAGACATTGCGGGAACTGGTGTTGGAATGCTTTATTTTGATAGAAAGATTTTTTATGAGAGTGAGTATTTTACTGTAGATGGTCAAATGCGAAATCGTCTGAATGCATATGATCCTACGAGCAATCAATTTCAAACAATCCTTGAATTTGATTTTCAACCATCTTACTTCACTTTACAAAAAGATGTAATTGCGGTAGCAGAAACGATTGCGTCAAGTAGAGAAGGAATTGTTCATTTTTTTGATTTGAATGGAAATGAAAAAAAAGTAATAAAGTTTGGTTCAGATGTTGTAAACATAACAAGTAATGGAAATGATATTATTATCTATTGTGTTGGATATTTGTATGGTGTAGATATTGATACGTTAGAACAACGCACACTTGTGCAAAGAGAGAATACCGCATTTGTATATGTAAATGATAATACATATTCATATTGTTCTATTGATGCAGAGGAATTGGAAAAAGAAATACCTCAGGTTCATTCTGGTATTATAGACAATTTAAGCAATACTGAATTGTTTGGGGTAGATAATGCAATCATCGATTATTATGATGATGAAAATATCTATACAACGACACTGGAAAATAAGGTGAAGTATAGAATCTATGACTGGAATGGAAAATTAGTAAATGAAATTATTCCATCTGAAACATTAGGTGCATCAGATGGTGCCATTCCAATAGCTTACCATGAAATGGATTATTCTAGTATCGTTCGAGTATGGAATGGACAACTTATCGCTTATCACTTTAATGAATCGGAAATAGAATTATTGTCTTGTAATCTTGAAACACATGCATGTGAATTTCTAAAGTCATAGGTAAGTTATGTAAAAGAATGTTTTAAGAATTATGATTCATCAGCTAATTTACAACCGCGTGGTTGCAGATTAGCTGTTTTTATAGTATGAAAAAAGAGAATCACTTTCGATTCTCTTAATGTGTCATAATAATGCTAATAAATCATCTCTAGATAGATTAGAGGAAGAGATACCATCACCAGATAGGATCTTATTTGCTAGATCACTCTTTGATGCCTGTAATTCAAGGATTCTTTCTTCAATGGTATCTTTCATGATTAACTTATAAACAGTCACAACATTTGTTTGTCCAATACGATGCGCACGATCACTTGCCTGGTTTTCAACAGCAGTATTCCACCAAGGATCATAATGAATTACAATGTCTGCGGCAGTTAAATTCAATCCTGTTCCACCAGCTTTTAAAGAAATCAAGAAGACAGGTACATCGTCATTCTGGAAAGCTTCTACCATTTCAGCACGTTTCTTTTTCGATGTTTTACCTTCTAATTTATAGTATGGAATCTTTTTCTCGTCTAATAGATTAGAAAGCTTATCTAACATTGTGGTGAATTGAGAGAATAGTAGAATTTTATGTCCACCTTCAATTGCATTGCATATAAGATCAATTCCCATATCTGTTTTAGCAGAATTCTGTCTATATTTATCATATAGCAATCCAGGATAACAACATAATTGTCTGAGCTTTGTAAGTTCGGCTAATATTGCAAATTTATTTTCTTTGAATTCCTGATCTGATTGTTTGCCAACAAGTAATTTGATTTTTTGGACTTCTGCTTCATAAAGCTTCTTTTGTTCACCTTCAAGTTGTGCATAGTAAACTTCTTCAAGTTTATCTGGAAGATCTTTTAATACATCTTTTTTCAGTCTTCTTAGCACAAACGGAGTAATCATTTGTGTGAGTTCTCTTTCCATCAGATCATCATGATCTCTTACAATTGGTGTCTCAAAACGCTCTCTAAATGTTCTATACGAGTAGAAGAAACCAGGCATGAGGTAATCAAAGATAGACCATAATTCAGATAATCTATTTTCAATTGGTGTACCAGTTAAAGCAATCTTGAATGAAGCATTAATATACTTCACAGCTTGAGAGTTTTGTGTGTTTGCATTCTTGATATATTGTGCTTCATCAATGACTTCACATGAGAACTGCATATCTTCATAACAATCAATATCTCTTCTAAGAAGTTCATAAGATGTAATCAATACTTCATTGTCTCTAGATGTTTGAATCAGTTCTTTTCTTTCTTCTGGTGTACCTTGAATCATACGATGCGGAATGGAAGGTAAGAACTTATCAATTTCCTTTGACCAGTTATATACAAGAGATGCCGGACATACAATTAACGTTCTTTTTCTATCTTTCCATGTTCCAAGCATTGCGATGACCTGTAATGTTTTACCTAGACCCATTTCATCAGCCAGTAAGCCACCAAATCCATTGTCTCTTAAGGCACATAGCCATTGCATGCCATGCAGCTGATATGGGCGCATTTCAGCGTTTAAATCAATTGGAGGTTCATAGTCTTCCTGATTGATTGTATGCATTTGCTGGATCATTCTTCTAAAAGAAGTATCATAGTCTAAGTTATATGCTTTTTTATCATTGAGTGTTTCAAGATACATTGCACGGAATTTTGGGATATCAGCAGTACCTTTTTCCAATTCTTTCTGACTTAGTGATAAAGAATCTTTGAGTGCTAACAGTTCATCAATATTGGAAGCTTCTGTATTTAAGAATGTTCCATCTTTTAAGCGATAGAATTTTTTCTTTTTATCATATTTAGATAATATTTCCGCAATTTCTTTCATAGAAAGCGTATCACTGACAAGATCTAAGCGAAGCAGGTCGTGATTTACAGAAACACCAACATTGACCTTTGGCATTGCTTTGATTGTAATTCTTTTTAACGCATCAGAAATATATACCGTTGCAAGTGACTGTAAGTATGGAATTGTAGCAGTTACAAATGTATAAATGCCTTCATCATCTCCATGAAATACAAATTTATGATTTAATTCATCAAGAGCATTAAATGAAGGAGCTACACGATTGACCATAAGAGCTTCTTCATCCTGATCACGTTTAGATAGATCTGTATCTGTTTCTGTGTTATAGACTGCATTGTTGTAGATTGCTTTGATTTCACATGTAATCGCGTCTTTTTGTGGACTATCTAAATAGAGTTCAAATGATGGTTTTTCAATGACATAGTCATAGGGATCAAATCCATCATTTTTAACAAGTGTCGTTTTAGAAATGACAGGATAAACGTACTTAGAAAATTTAGGCAGATCTTCTTCAGAGATAAACTCTGGTTTTTCATTAACTATAGATAAATGACGTAAAAATGGAATCAAATCATCATTTGATTTCGAAATAAATATAGTAGAATTACGATAATCAAAGATATAGATATGATCATTTCCTAATGCGAAAGGATACTTTGCACCCTGAAAGATACATCCATTTTCTTTTTTTGTCAGGGACGTATGTATTTCAGGAATACCATCTTCAACTTTAAATGGAAGATCATAATTTGTAATAGGATTGGATACAATGACATTTTGATCTTTTATCAGATTCATAAATGCATCTAAGTATCTACCACGAAGACATAAAGAACGCTTCATTGTTTGCTCCATATATCCGTAATAGCCATAATTGTAGTATTGGTTTGTATTTGAAGACATATATGAATCATCTTTATAGTATAAAGACATTAAAAATTCTATGACAGGTTTTGATTGCATATCAAATGCATCAATCGTATGAATAAACTCTAAGGATTTTCCGTAGTATTTGTTTTCATGGTTATGAACCAAAGTGCAAAAGGAATCAATGCTTTTAATGACATAAGAACGATTATCAGGTTTGTTTAAAGTGAAAGAAACCTCCACTTGTTCATCATTTGTACAATTTAATGTAGGTGTTATATGAACAATTGGCTGTACAGCATCTGCAGGTTTTGCATAGGTATCCAGTAAATCTTGAATGGAACGATCACTTTGTACAGATACAGGTTCTTTTGCATATCCATTTCCAATTGTGGATAATTTATCTTCATCAATATATTTCAACAAAACTGCAGCGATGTGTTTGCATGGTTCAAAGTTATCCTCGAAGTAAGGACATGTACAATCTTCTGTAATGATATTACCATTTTTCCCAAGTAATACACGCACTTGATATTCATCATATCCACTTGAGCTGTTAACCCATGTTTCAATTTCTGTCAGGCCAGAAGATTCTTGATCAAATACCATGAGATCACCAACATCATTTGAACGGAAAATATTTTCTCCTCTTTCAAAGATACGGTTATTTCCAATGTGACGTTTGATTGAAGCTTCATTGATCATAAAAAGCACCTCCTGAAGTATCTAACCATTTTACCATGAAAATAAGTTACACAGATATTGTTTGTCAATTTTCTGATAAAATATACTCATGGAAAAAACGTTGATTGAAATCCATGATGAAGCAAGAAAAGAGCATGTTCCTATTATGCTGGATGACGGGATGGCTTTTCTTTTGAATTATATTCGAAAACATGAAGGAGTACGAGATATTCTTGAAGTTGGTACTGCAGTTGGGTTTTCAGCGATTAATATGGCTAAAATACGCTGGGATAATACAATTGATACATTAGAAATCAATCCAAAAATGTATGAAAAAGCAATTCAAAATATCAAAAATGAAAAATTGGATGATAGAATACATGTGCATTTAATAGATGGTGCTGCATTTGAGACAAATAAAATCTATGATTTGATTTTTATAGATGCGGCAAAATCACAGTATCGCAGATATTTAGAACACTTCATGAAAAATAGTAGAATAGGTACTGTTTTTATTTTTGATAATTTGAATTTTCATGGAATTGTTGACAATGAAGAGTTATCTTCAAATCGAAGTACGATACAAATGGTTCATAAGATTAAAAAATTCAGGGAACATCTATTGAATGATGATCGTTTTATTACTTCATATTATGAAGTGGGAGATGGTATTGCGGTAAGTGTAAGAAAAAAATAAATATCGAGTAGCGTCGAAAACTCGACTCTAAGAAGCTATCACTCGAAAAAAAATCGATGAAATAGAAAAAAGGTGCGAACAAGGCGCACTAAAAACAACTTT
>OLNZ01000220.1_pt1 | contig 63382 bp, 62 predicted proteins | sample 1672981 | NCBI WGS metagenome assembly OLNZ01 (sample SAMEA3136743, study PRJEB25190) | human gut metagenome | biome: human gut; feature: human-associated habitat; material: faeces | place: Austria | collected 2013 | reverse complement strand
CCATAGAAGGTAAAGCCTTTTGTGCAGCATATATTGCAGTATCAGAATAATTAGATAAAGAAACTTGTGATAAATTTAAATCGCTAATATCATAATTAACTTTTGAATTACTTGTCGAAGTATCAACCACTTTATCACCTGAAGCTCTATTAAAGCCAAAATAAATACCTAAAGCACAAGAACCTCCTATAATTGCAGATATGAATGATATTAAAATAGTAGTATATACTTGCTTTCTGTTAGAACTCTTAGAATACTCGAACTTTTTAACAAAACCATTGTCCTCCATAAAAGATACCTCCTATACATATATTATACTAAACAATTCAAATAATACAATGCTAAAATTAAAAATAAATTAAATTTCAAATTCTATATTGAAAAAATATCATTATAAATATATAATAGAATATATTTAATTTGAAGGGAAGGTTTATATAATGAAAAAAGCAGATGGAATTACTATTATAGCACTTACAATAATCGTTATAGTTATGACAATAGTAATTGTTGCGAGTTTGAAATACGTTAAACAATATATGGAACAACAAAGGATTGAAGATATTAAATCATCAATGCTTGCAATTCAAAGTGTAATTACTAATATAAAAAACAAGAACACAGTTGATAAAGAAAACAACAGCTTAGTAGGTACAAAACTAGATTTAGAAAATAATGAAACAGAATATCAAATAACAGAAAAATTAAAAAATGAGCTATCAACAGAGGAAAGTACAGAACTATATATTTTAAACAAAGAGGAATTAAACAACTTAGGAGTAAAAAATGTAGAAATAAATAATACAGAATTTTATATAGTAGATTACAACTCAGAAGAAATTTATTATTCATTAGGGATAAACGGAAAGTATAAATTATCTGATATGTAGGAGACAAAATGAAGGAAAAAGAAATTGAAAGATTAAACAGACTTAAAGAATTTGAAAAAAAATTGTATAGTACAGGCCTAAACCACATAGCTGGAATTGATGAGGCAGGACGTGGGCCACTTGCAGGACCTGTTGTGGTGGGTATTGCAATAATGAAACCAGATTCATTTATAGAAGGTGTAAATGATTCTAAAAAAATATCAGAAAGAAAAAGAGAACAGCTTTATGAGCAAATAACCTCAGAAGCTATAGACTGGGCAGTAGGAATAGTTGACCAAAAGGAAATTGATGAAATAAACATACTAAATGCAACAAAAAAAGCACTTCATATGGCAATATCAAATCTAAAAGTAAAGCCAGATAGAATATTAGTTGACGCTTTAGAACATATTGATACATATGGTATTCCATACACATCAATAATAAAAGGAGATGCAAAGATATATAGTATATCTGCTGCATCAATAATTGCTAAGGTTACTAGGGATAGAATCATGAAAGAATATGACGAAATATACCCAGAATATGGCTTTTCTGGCCATAAGGGATATGGAACAGCAAAACATATTCAAGCACTTAAAACCTACGGACCATGTTCATTACACAGGAAAACCTTTATAAAAAATTTTGTATAAGGAGAGCAAGAAAATGAATATTCAAGAAATAATAGCAAAAAAAAGAGATAAAGGAGAACTAACAAGAGAAGAGATACATTACTTTATAACAGAATATGTAGCAGAAAATATAACAGATTATCAAGCAGCAGCTCTTGTTATGGCAATATATTTAAATGGAATGACAAAAGAGGAAACAACAAATTTAACTTTGGAAATGGCTAATTCGGGAGAAATATTAGATTTATCAGTTTTTGGAAAAACGGTTGTAGATAAACACTCAACAGGAGGGGTAGGAGATAAAATAACAATAGTATTAATGCCAATAATTGCATCACTTGGAATTCCTGTCGCAAAAATGTCTGGTAGAGGGTTAGGATTTACGGGGGGAACAATAGATAAACTAGAATCAATTCCTGGATACAATACAGTAGTAGAAATAAACAAGTTCATAGAAAATGTACAAAAAGTTGGAATTAGTGTAATAGGTCAAACAGCAAATTTAGCACCAGCAGATAAAAAATTATATGCACTAAGAGATTCAATCTCTTGTGTTGGAAGTATGCCACTTATAGCATCAAGCATAATGAGTAAAAAAATTGCAGCAGGTGCAGAAAAAATAGTACTTGATGTAACAGTTGGAAGTGGAGCATTTATGAAAACAAAAGAAGATGCCATAAAAATTTCAAAAATGATGAAAGATATAGGAACATTAGCAAACAGGGAAACAGTATGTGTACTTACAAATATGGATGAACCAGTAGGACGTGCGGTAGGAAATACATTAGAAATATTAGAAACAATACAATGCTTAAAAGGTAATATGCCAGAAGATATAAAAGAAATAATATCAGGAATAGGAGCTCAAATAATTAAACTAGCAGGAGAAGGGAACAGCTTAGAAGAAAACAAGAGAAGAATATTAGAAAACATCAAAAATGGAAGAGCTTATACAAAATTTTTAGAGCTTGTACAAATCCAAGGAGGAGACATAAGCTACATAGAAAATCCAGAGAAGTTCCCGAAAGCAAAACACATTATACCAGTATATTCAGAAGAAGAAGGATATGTAGAAGAATTAAATGCTGAAAAGGTTGGTGTAACATCAGTTCATTTAGGTGCAGGCAGAGTAAAAAAAGAAGATGGAATAGACCATGCAGTTGGAATATGGCTTAAGAAAAAAATTGGCGACAAAGTAAATAAAGGAGACATTTTAGCTTATATACATGCAAATGATGAAGAAAAAGGAAAGACAGCTGTAGAAGATTTAAAACAATCATATAAAATTGTTAAAAAACCAATAGAAATTGAAAAATACATACTAGATATAATTTAAGAAAGGAAAAGATAAATGAACTTAGTAGAAGGACTAAATGATAAACAAAAAGAGGCTGTAATAGAAACAGAAGGACCATGCCTAGTAATTGCAGGAGCAGGAAGCGGAAAAACTAAAGTATTAACACACAAAATAGCATATTTAATAGAAGAAAAAAATATAAAACCTTGGAATATTTTAGCAATAACTTTTACAAATAAAGCAGCAAATGAAATGAAAGAAAGAATAACAAACTTAATTGGAGAAGTAGCAAATGATATGTGGGTAGGAACGTTTCACTCAATTTGTGTTAAAATTCTTAGAAAATTTATTGATAGAGTAGGATACAATTCAGATTTTGTAATATTTGACACTTCAGATCAAAAAACCTTGATAAAACAATGTATACGAAGTCTAAACTTAGATGATAAAATTTACACAGATAGAGGAGTCATAGCAGAGATAAGCAATAGCAAAAATGAAATGCTTACACCAATGCAATATAAATTAAGAACAAATAATGAAATACGAAAAGAAAAAATTGCAGAAATCTATGAAATATATCAAAGAAGACTAAAAGAAAATAATGCATTAGATTTTGACGATATAATAAATTTAACAATACAAATTCTAACAGAAAATCAAGATGTATTAGAATATTACTCAGAAAAATTCAAATATGTACTAGTTGATGAATACCAAGATACAAATAAAGCACAATTTACGCTCATAACATTACTATCTGGAAGACATGGAAACATTACAGTTGTAGGAGATAATGACCAAGGGATATATTCATTTAGAGGGGCAGACATAACAAACATTCTAAACTTTGAAAAAGATTTCCCAGGTACAAAAATTATAAAATTAGAGCAAAACTATAGATCAACAAAAGCAATATTAGATGCCGCAAATGCAGTAATAAAACATAATGAAAAAAAATATGAAAAAAATTTATGGACAGAAAAAGAAGGGGGAAAACGCCCAGAAGTAGCAATATTGGATAACGAATATGAAGAAGCTAATTTTATAGTAGAACAAATTAATAGACTAAAAAGAGAAGAGTATTATAAATATTCAGATTTCACTGTGCTATATCGAACTAACGCACAGTCACGTAGCATAGAAGATATCTTTAGAAGAGAAAATATACCATATAAAATGATAGGTGGTTTAAAATTCTATGAAAGAAAAGAAATAAAAGATGTAATTGCATATTTAAGATTAATACATAACCAAGCAGATAATCTAAGCTTAGGGAGAATAATAAATGAACCAAAACGCGGTATAGGACAAACCAGTATGGAAAAAATTGAAGCAATTGCAGAAACAAATGGAATTTCAATGTACGAAGTTATAAAACACGCAGAACAATATGGATTAAACAAAGTATTTATAAATTCAAGAGAATTTATAAATACAATTGAAGATTTATCAAGTAAAAAAGATGAAATGCTAATCTCAGAGCTTACAAAAGAAGTATTAAACAAAACAGGATATATGAAGGCACTAGAACTAGAAAACACAGCACAAGCAGAAAGTAGAATAGAAAACTTAAACGAATTCTTAACAGTTGCTATGGAATTCGAAGAAGAAAATGCAGAAAACTCGCTTGCAGAATTTTTAGAAAGTATTACACTTTCAAGTGATATAGATGGTATGGAGGATAAGGAAGATTCTGTAACACTTATGACACTACATAGTGCCAAAGGACTAGAATTCCCAGTGGTATTTTTAGTTGGAATGGAGGAAGGACTATTCCCAAGTTATAGGTCAATAGGAGAACAAAGAGAATTAGAAGAAGAAAGGCGTTTATGCTATGTAGGAATAACAAGAGCAAAAGAATATTTATTCTTAACATGTGCAAAACAAAGAACAATTTTTGGTTCAACAAGCCTTAACAAAATATCAAGATTTCTAGAAGAAATCCCAAAAGAACTACTAGAAGGAGTAGAAAAATTAGAAAAACCACATAAACTAAAAGAAAATACAGAATGGACATACGGAAATAATTCAAATAAAAAAGCAATATCATTTGTAATAGCAGGAAGTAATACAAATAAACCACAACCCAATTTTGCATTTAGAACAGCAGAAAGCTTTCTAAATAACATTAATACAAAGCCGATAGGAGTAAACTTATCAAAATATAAAATAGGACAAACAATATATCATAAAAAATTTGGAGAAGGAATAATAACAGAGATAGCAGAAGAAGGAGATGATTTAAAAATAGACATATCATTTGAAAAAGTAGGACATAAAAGACTAATGGCAAAATATGCAAATTTGGAAATCAGAGATTAAAAAATAGCCTGTGGCTTATAATAGAAGAATCTTCAGATTTTACTATTATAAAGCCATATTTTTTTGTATAAAAAAATTTTTCTTGTTTATAATATATGTGTAAAATAAAAAATAAGGAAGGATGAGGAAATAATGGCAAATTTAAGTCAAGTTGAGTTACAGAATCTAAGACATTTGATAGGTGCTCATGACACTTCATATCAAAAATTAAACACCTATGCATCTCAATGTGTAGATCCACAAATCAAGCAAATGTTTACAAAAGCTGCACAAGACAGTTTAAACACTAAACAAAAATTGCTAACATTTTTAAATTAGGAGGTATATTATGGAAGAAAAGTATATGGTTAATGACATATTGGAAAGTACAAAAGCAAGTCTTACTACTTATCAAGGAGTAATTTCAGAAGCAGAAAATATGCAGCTAAGACAAACAATACAACAAATTAGAAACAATGATGAAACATTTCAATATGAATTGTTTAAAGTAGCACAATTAAAAGGGTATTATACACCAGCAGGACAAGCTCCACAAACAGAGATTGACAAAGTAAAAAACGAAGTGGCAAAATAATTATTAATAGTAAAATTTCAAGTGCAGGGATTGAAAAATTCTAAAGAATCCCTGCATTAAACTTACAAGCAAACAAAGAAACAATCAATAAGATATAAAGAGCAAAACCGAGATTAAACGAGAAAAAACGAGAATAAAGACAAGATAAGGCAAATATAATAGCTTTATCAGAGTACACAAAATTTGCCAAGAGAGTAAAAAAAAGGTAAAATAATATAGATTGAAAATTTAAAAAGAGGTGTTTAATATTTTAAAAAGTATAAAAAACATATTTATACATGTAAGAAGTTCATTAAAATTAATATTAATAGTAATAATATCTGCAATACTAATTATAGGAATAATATTTACTTTTTATAAACCTACATATGCAGTTAGCATAAATGGAGAATTCGTAGGATATACTAGTGACAAAAATAATTTACAAAAGCGTATAAATGAATATATGAAAGGAATAAAAGAACAAAACATTGCTTTTGTGGATATAGAAACATTACCAGAATACTCATTATGTTTTGTAAAAAAAGAAAATATTGAAAATGATGATGAAATAATTGAAAAAATAAAGAATCAAGGTACAACATATTTTGAATGTTTTGCAGTTACTTTAAAAGATGCAGAAAAATATTACGTTACTACTAAAGAAGAAGCAGAGGAAGTAATTGAAACATTAAAGAAAAAAGATAGTAATAATATAAAAAACATAGCATATACACAAGTTTATTCAACAGAGGAAAAAGAATATACTGATAAAGATACAATAGTTAAGGGACTATATGAAAAGAAAAAACCTGTATATACTATTGCATCAGCTGGTGGTGGAGGAGTAACAACTGAAAAACTTGAATTAGGAATCAGCTTAATAAAACCAGTTTCTTCATATCAAATGATAAGTTCAAGATTTGGACTTAGAAGTAGCGGAATGCATAAAGGTCTTGATATAGCAGCACGTGAAGGAACACAAATAGTTGCGGCAGCATCAGGAACAGTTGAATCAGCAGGATGGTCAAATTCAGGTTATGGAAATTTTGTACTTATTTCACATGGTAATGGTGTTCAAACATTATATGGACATTGTAGTGCATTATATGTTAGTGCAGGTCAATATGTAGAACAAGGTTCAACGATAGCAAGTGTAGGTTCAACAGGAAATTCATCAGGACCACATTTACACTTAGAAATAAGGGTAAATGGAGTAAGAGTAAACCCACAATATTATTTATATTAAAATTTAAAATAAAGGCGACCAATAGTCGCCTTTATCAATATATGTAACTAATCAAAATATTTTAAACAAGTTACAATTGCATCTTTAGAAAAAATTATCTTACCATACTCTCTCAGTTTTCTTTCTAATAAATCTTCATTTTTTACTCTTGTTGCAAACTCAGAAATAGTGCAAAAAAAGTTCTTCAACTCCAAAACATTTAACTTTAAATTACATAAAATTAAGTAATATCGATTTTCAAATAGCACAAGAGAAGAATTTTTCAATTTAGCAATATAATTATTTAGCATACTGCTATTTATGTAGTTACAAAATTCACAAAACTCATCAAAACTATCGAAAGAATAAATAGATAATAATTTATTAGGGATAGCAGTACGCCTTTTCACCTTAAGTTTTTGCACAGTACTTCTTGTTTGAGCTAAACTTTCTGGGATAGTTCTAGTTATAGTAAATACAAAATTGCCATCAGAAGAAGCCAAAGCCTCTATCATCAATTTATAATTATTCGTATTAAAGCCAACCTCCGATTCAGCCTTATTCAGCAAATCAAAAAAGAAATCTTGAGTTTCTAATGAATTGGACATAAAGTCATGTAAATCTATATTTTTCTCCTTTAAATCTTCTAAATTTAAAAAAATTCTAATTTTATTCTCATTTAACTTCTCAATACGCATTAAAAATACCTCCAAGTGTTTTAATAATATAATTATATCACTATATTATGCAAAAAGAAACAATCAATTTTTGGAAAATGTATTAATTAATATATATTATTAAAAAATCATGAAATTGTGATTTACAGATTATAGCATAAATTTGATAAAAAATAAACATATATCTTGAAAAAAGAATCAAGAACATATATAATAATTAAGGTAAAACAAAAGTAGGAGGGAAATATGGCTACAAGAGAAAAAAATATATGGATACTACTAGTCTTCTTATTATCAGGACTAGTACTAGGAGGTCTATTAGGAGAGCTAGCCTCTAAAATAGACTTTTTATGGTGGCTATCATATGGAGAAAATTTTGGATTAACAACACCGATAGAATTAGACCTAAATATTATAACAATAACCTTTGGGTTATGGTTTAAAATGAATGTTGCTAGTATAATAGGTATGGCAATAGCAATATTTGTTTATAGAAAAGTGTAGATAAAAATAGAGGTAAGAAAGGAATAAACAATGAAAATAAAAGACTTACCTCAAACAGAAAGACCATATGAAAAATTAGAAATCTATGGTGCAGAAAATCTATCAAATGCAGAATTATTAGCAATAATAATAAAGACAGGAACAAAAGAAAAATCCTCTATTTCAATAGCACAAGAAGTATTGAAACTAAAAGAAGGAACAATGTATGATAACTTAAGATTCTTGCAAGACATATCCTTAGAAGAATTTATGCAAATAAAAGGTATAGGCAAGGTAAAAGCAATCCAACTAAAAGCAATTTGCGAATTAACTAAAAGAATAGCAAGACCAATAGACAAACCAAAAACAACAATTAAAAATCCAAAAGATGTAGCAGATTTACTAATGCCAGAATTAAGATATGAGAAAAGAGAAATAGCAAAAGTTCTAATATTAAACAACAAAAATATCGTTTTAAGAGTAGTTAACATATCACTAGGAGGCACAAACTTTGCTTGCATAGAGCCAAAGGACGTTTTAGCAGAAGCAATAAAAATGCAAGCACCCAAAATAATATTAGTTCATAATCATCCAAGTGGAGACAGTAAACCTAGCAAAGGAGATTATAGTGTTACAGATAGAATATATGAAGCAGCTGAAATAATGGGAATAGAGCTACTAGATCATATTGTTATTGGAGACAATACTTACAGAAGTTTATTATTAAAAAACGTATGCTTTTAGAAAGGAATGAATATCAATGAAAATGTTAGAATTTAAAGGTAAGGATATAGGCATTGATTTAGGAACAGGAAACACTTTAGTAACTTTAAAAGGGAAAGGAATAGTACTAAAAGAACCATCTGTAGTTGCAATAGATAAAAAAACAGGAGAGATTATAGCAACTGGGTATGAAGCAAAAGAAATGCTAGGAAGGACTCCGGACAATATAGATGCCATAAGACCATTAAAAGATGGTGTAATTGCAGATTTTACGGCAACACAATTAATGCTAAAAAATATAGTTTCAAAGGTATGCCAAAGATATAATGCAGGAAGACCGAGAGTAGTAGTAGGAGTTCCATCAGGCATAACAGAGGTTGAAGAAAGAGCAGTAGAAGAATCAGTTATAAGAGCAGGAGCAAAAGAAGTCTTCCTAATAGAAGAACCAATGGCTGCTGCCATAGGAGCTGGATTAGATGTTGCAGAGCCTACAGGCAATATAATAGTAGACATTGGAGGAGGAACAACAGAGGTTGCAGTAATATCTCTTGGAGGAATTGTCGTAAGCAATTCTTTAAGAACGGCAGGAGACGAACTAGATGAAGACATTGTAAACTATATAAAAAAAGAAATGGGAATACTAATAGGGAGAACAACAGCAGAAGAAATAAAAATACGGAATAGGTTCAGCCATGCCACTTATGACAGAACTAAACATGGAAATAAAAGGCAGAGATTTAAATACAGGTTATCCAAGAAGTGTTGTAGTAACTTCATCACAAATACAAAAAGCAATGGAAAATTCAATAGCAGAAATTATAGATGTAATAAAAGTAACACTAGAAAAAACCCCACCAGAATTAGCAGCAGATATAGTAGAGAGAGGAGTAGTAATTGCAGGAGGAGGAGCCTTAATAAGGAACTTAGATAAATTGATAAGTAAAAAAATAGAAATGCCAGTATATGTAGCAGAAGAACCACTAGAATGTGTAGTAAAAGGAACAGAAAAAACCTTAGCTGATTTAGAAAAATTAAGAGGCATCTTAACAAACAAAAGAAGATAGGCAATAGTATAAAAATTGTGGGAGGACATATATGCATAAAAACAAAAAGTCGGGGATAATAGGCATTATATTAACAATTTTAATATTAACAACTCTAGTAATAATTACAAACATAGACACATACAAATTTTCATCAATTGAAGGCATAGCAAACAAGTTAGTAATGCCAATGCAAAATGGATTAACTTATCTAAAAAATAAAATGGCAGGTAATAATAAATTTTTTGAAGATATAAACAATTTAAAAAATGAAAATAAAGAATTAAAAAAACAAAATGAAGAACTTAATAAAGAGTTAAGTGAATTAGGAATTATAAAAGCTGAAAACAAAACACTAAGAGAATATGCGAACTTATCTGATCAATACACAAAATACACTACAGTTCCAGCATATATAATAGATAGAGACTTAAGTAATCTATCAAGCACAATAGTAATAAATGTAGGAACTAGAGAGGGAGTTACAAAAAACATGGCTGTAGTATCAGCAGATGGCGTAATAGGACATGTTATATCAAGTACAGAAAACACATCAAAAGTACAACCATTAATAGATCCTAGTAGCAGTGTAAGTGCAATAATGAATATTTCAAGAGACAATATAATAGTAAAAGGAGAGCTTGGTAGCAATAAATTAAAGGCTGTGTATATAAGTGCAGACGCAGATTTGATTTTAAATGATGATGTAGAAACATCAGGCTTAGGAGGAATATATCCAAAGGGATTAAAAATAGGAAAACTAATAGAAATTAAGGAAACACAAAATTTAACAGAAAAACATGCAATAATAGAGCCAGCAGTTGACTTTTCAAAACTAGAAACAGTGTTAGTAATAATAAAATGAGGGGATGGATATAAATGGAAAATGATATATATGTAACTCCATTAAGTTATAGATATGCAAGTAAAGAAATGAGTAAATTATGGTCAAACAATACCAAATACTCTACTTGGAGAAAGTTATGGATAGTACTTGCAGAAGTTGAAAAAGAACTAGGACTGGAAATTTCTGAAGAACAAATAAATGAAATGAAAGCAAATGTAGAAAACATAGATTATAATATAGTATCTAAAAGAGAAGAGGAATGTAGGCATGATGTAATGGCTCATGTATATGAATATGGAGAAAAATGCCCAAAAGCAAAACCTATAATACATTTAGGTGCAACCTCTTGTTATATAACAGATAATACAGATATTATACTAATGAAGCAAGGACTAGAATTGGTAAAACAAAAACTAGTAAAAGTAATAAGCAATTTAACAAAATTTGCAGATAAGTACAAAGACATTCCATGTTTAGGATACACACACTTTCAACCAGCACAACTAACAACAGTAGGAAAAAGGGCAACACTATGGATACAAGACTTATTGGAAGACATAACTGAATTAGAATTTGTAGAAGAACATCTAAAGCTACTTGGATGTAAAGGAACTACAGGAACAAGTGAAAGTTTTATGAAGCTATTTAAAGATGAAGAAAAAGTAAAACAAATAGACATCAGAATTGCTGAAAAAATGGGATTTAATAAAACCTTTGCTGTATCAGGTCAAACATACACAAGAAAACTAGACTCAAGAGTACTAAATTGTTTAGCAAGCATTGCAGAAAGTGCATCAAAATTTGCCAATGATTTAAGACTGTTACAGCATGAAAAAGAATTGGAAGAACCTTTTGAAAGCAAACAAATAGGATCATCAGCAATGGCATATAAAAGAAATCCAATGAGAAGTGAAAGAATAAACTCACTTGCAAGACATGTAATTGTGTTAGCAAATGATACAAAAATAACATCAAGCACTCAATGGCTAGAAAGAACATTAGATGATTCTGCAAATAGAAGAATCTGCATACCAGAAGCATTTTTAGCAATAGACGGAATACTAAGAATATATGCAAATATAACAGAAAATATAGTAGTATATCAAAACAGAATACAAGCAAACATAATGGAAGAATTGCCATTTATGGGAACAGAAGAAATACTTATGAAAGCAGTATTAAAGGGCGGAGACAGACAAGAGTTACATGAAAGAATACGAATACATTCAATGGAGGCAAGTAAGCAAGTAAAAGAATATGGCAGACCAAATGATTTAGTAACAAGAATAGCAAACGACCCAAGATTTGACTTAACTGAAGAAGAAATATTGCAAATATTAAATCCAGAAAAACTATGTGGAAGAGCCAAAAATCAAGTAACAGACTTTATAGAACAAGAGGTAAAATCAGTACTTAAAAAATATAATAATCTAATAGAAAACATAGACATAAGATTAAATGTATAATGTGTATTTTTGGGACAGTCCCAATAATTGACAAAAATTGGGACAGGCCAAAAATATTTATCTATCATCATCTCTACTAGAATCTTCCCTATTTCTAGAATTTTTTTTATTTAAAAACCTCGAAATTCTACTGACAACACTTGTGTTGGACTCAGCAGGCTCTTCAAGAATATCAGCTTTTTCAGGTTCTTGAGCTTCTTCATAAGCAGGTGTTGGAGTAGGGCTAACAGCAGGCTCTTCAAGAACATTAGCCTTTTCAGGTTCTTGAGCTTCTTCATAAGCAGGCGTTGGAGTGTGTTCAACAGCAGGCTCTTCAAGAATATCAGCTTTTTCAGGTTCTTGAGCTTCTTCATAAGCAGGTGTTGGAGTAGGGCTAACAGTAGGCTCTTCAAGAATATCAGCTTTTTCAGGTTCTTGAGATTCTTCATAAGCAGGCGTTGGAGTGGGTTCAACAGCAGGCTCCTCAATAGCAATATCCTTTTCTTCTTCAGGAGTTTCTTCAGCAATAATTACTAGATTAGGCTCTGCTTTCGCTGTTATTTCTTTTTTAGATTGTTCATTCAAAAACTCATCTTCTTCAACAGAAGGAGCGACCTCAAGCTCAGGCATACTAAATGAGGTACCGCCACCATTAGATGAGGTAGAAGATATAGGATTTAAATATTGTTCAGTTTCCATATCAAAGGTAAGCTCCTCCTCCAAATTTTTATTCATAAATTCAAACAAAGCAAAATCAACAATAGCAACTTGAATGTCTTTAAACTGCTTATTATTTTCACGCAACCTACTAAAATCTTCTTTTGTAAGAGAATTACCAGAAGACAAAATCCCTAAGAGCTGTATAACAGTATCCTTTTTTATTTGATCCATACCATTAAGATTGTCATTAAGAGACAAATCATCAAAATCTTGCATTCCTGGAATCCTATAATCACCATAACAAGGCAACTCATTACGATACTTTTCCATAAGACGAGAAACAATATAATCTTTTGTATCATCACTAAAATAATTTATATATTCAGCATATTTACAAGTCCAATCAAACAAAGCATTTGTATTGGTTATATCATGGTCAGCAATTTTAGAAAAATCATAATAAGCATCATGCTCTATCAAACTAATGGTATTCTGTGATTCTAAAGGAATAACTTGACCCTCACTTAAATCAAGTTCAGATATAGGGAATAAGTCCATTAATCTATTCTCATCTAAATTTTCATTTAATACAGTTTGAACTTTCACTTTATATTCATCATTAAAATCATCAATAGGAAAAAGCCTTTGATAGTCACCAAGTGCAGCTTTATATTCATCAGCATTTTTAAACTTTTCAGGTTTTTCAGTTAAATCAGTTAACTGTTTAAAAGCAAGTTTAGAATCAAACTTTTGAAGTAACTTTTCTTTATTAGCTTCGCTAACTAACATAGGCACAAGATGAGGATATTTTTCCTTCAAAAAATTTAAAGGATATTCTTTGTAAAGTTCATTCAAATCTTTATCTAATTGCTTAGCATCTTTATTTTTTTCAGCTTTGTCTAAAATTTTACGCAATTGTTCCAATCCTTTAGAAGGATCTTTTTTAGACAATTCATCAAAAATTATAAAATCTTTAAGAACTTCTTCTAGAAATTCCTTACTTAGCATATATTTTATTTTTCTTTTTAAATCATCACTAAACAAATCAATAGGATAACGCCTTTTCCACTCATTAAGATCTGATTGAAATCTAGCATAATTTTTTGTTGCTTGAGCATATGAAAAAATTTCACAAAGCAATAAATATGCTTCATCTTCATCAAAATCTCTTAATTTACTTTTCACATCATCTGATAAATCCTTCATATCAACAGGATCAGAATTAGAGTTGTTAGTATTTTTTTTACTCATTATTACCTCCAAAATTTACCATATTACTATTCAAATTTGTAGTTCAAAGTAGTTTTAAACAAGAGATGCTTTAACAACAATATTATATCACGATATTTTATTGTAAACAATTGCTTTTGACAAAATTTAGTGATAAAATGTTACTATTCAGATTTATTACTAAAAAATGGTCCGACGAGATTGGGTCAATATGTGAAATTAGTAAATTAAGGGCGAATAATAATAATAAAATAAAAAAGGTGAATAAAATGGTAAAAAGAAATGAAACAAGAAAGATTTTTGTAGGAGGAGTACAAATAGGAGGACAGAATAAGGTTGTAATCCAATCTATGACAAATACAAAAACAAAAGATGTAATCAAAACAGTAGAGCAAATATTAAAATTAGAAGAATCAGGTTGCGAAATAATTAGAGTAGCATGCTTAGACGAAGAGGATGCAAAAGCTATAAAAGAAATCAAAAAGAAAATACATATACCAATTGTTTCAGATATACACTTCGATTATAGAATAGCCCTAGAGGCTGCTAAAGCAGGAGTAGATAAAATAAGAATTAATCCAGGGAATATTGGTTCAATAGATAGGGTAAAGCAAGTCGTAGATGTATGCAAAGAAAGGAAAATACCAATAAGAATAGGAGTTAATAGTGGCTCTATGCCGAAAGATATATTACAAAAATATGGAGGAAAACCAACAGCAAAAGGCATGGTAGAAAGTGGTTTAAGGCATATAAAAATATTAGAGGATTTAAATTTCTTTGATATAGCATTATCATTAAAAGCATCAAATTTAGATTTATGTATAGAAAGTTATGAAGAAGCTTCAAACACAATAAACTATCCACTACACTTAGGAGTAACACATGCAGGAACAGAATTTAGTGGAACAGTAAGTTCAAGTATAGGATTAGGAATACTATTAAGAGAAGGCATAGGAGACACTTTACGAGTATCATTATCAGCAGATCCAGTAAAAGAAATAAAAGTTGCAAAAGAAATTTTAAAAGATTGTAAACTATATCAATCTCCAACACTAATTGCATGCCCAACCTGTGGAAGAATTCAATATGACCTAATTCCAATAGCCAATGAAATAGAAGACTTTTTGCAAACAATAAAAAAAGATATAACAGTAGCCGTAATGGGATGTGGAGTAAATGGACCAGAAGAAGCAAAACATGCAGACATAGGGATAGCAGGGGGAATAAAAGAGGGACTACTATTTAAAAAAGGTAATATAATTAAAAAAGTAAAACAAGAAGAAATTACACAAGTCTTAAAAGAAGAAATCATGAAATTATAGAACACATAAACAAGGAGTAGCATATGAAAATTATAATTGGTAAAACTGCGGGCTTTTGCTTTGGAGTTAGAAACGCAGTAACAAAAGCACGGAAAAGAGCTAGAAAAAGACAATAACATATATTGTTTAGGAGAACTAGTACATAATAAGCAAGTTACAGAAAGCTTAATTGAAAAAGGAATAAAATTCATAGACAATATAGAAGAAGCAAAAGAAAAGGTTATTATTAGAGCCCATGGAGTAGCAAAACAAGTATATGAAATTGCAGAAAAATCAGGAACTAAAATAATAGACCTAACCTGCCCTAAAGTTTTGCATATACACAATATAGCTGAAGAATATGCAAAAAACAACCACTTTATATTCTTAACAGGAGAAGCAAAACACCCAGAAATGCTAGGGACAATTAGCTTCTGTGGAGAAAGCTATTTCGTAATAGAGAATGAAGAACAAGTAAACACTGCCATAGAAAAATTTAAAAAATCAAATAAAAAGAAAGCATTAATAATTTCTCAAACAACATATAGCCTAGAAAAATTCCAAAATATAGTAGAAACAATAAAGAAAAACATACCATTAGAAAAAATTGAAATTAAAAACACAATTTGCAATGCAACAAAACAGAGACAAGAAGAAACAGAAGAAATGGCAAAACAAGTAGAAACAATGATAATAATAGGAGGGAAACACAGCTCTAACACAAATAAACTTTACGAATTAGCAAAAAAACATTGTAAAAATGTTTTATTCATAGAAACAGAAAAAGAAATAAAAGAAAAAGAAATAAAAAACAATAGTATGATAGGAATAATGGCAGGAGCTTCTACCCCAGAAGATAGTATAAAAAAAGTGGTTGAAAAATTGAAAAAAATATGATACAATATTAAAGGAAATTATTAAAAATATAGAAAGGCAGGTAAAAATGAATCAGATATTAGTACATGAAAAAGTATATGTAACACCAGCAATGAAGAGAAAAAAGCAACTATTCAAACTAGAATTCTTTTTATCTGTCATTGCAGTAATGGCACTATCAACCTATGGAATATGCTCAGCATACGATAGAAATAAAAGCGAAGCAGTATCAAAAGAAATACTAGACGCAATGGAAACAAAACCAAAAAGTATAATAATGGAAGAACAGGCTGTAGTACTAATACTAAATGATACAGCAAGAGCAGGACAAACAACAAACATAGAAGAAATAGAAAAAGTTATTGTTGAAAGAGAAATAAAAATAGAAGAAGAACAAAAAGTAGTAGCAAAAGACGGCACAGTATATTATACAATAGGGCAAATTTATATACCTTCAATCAATTGCAAATATCCAATATTATCAAGTGAAACAGAAAACTATGATACACTATTAAAAATAGCACCTTGCAAATTTTATGGAGCAAATCCAAACGAAATAGGAAACTTCTGCATAGTGGGACACAATTATAAAAATTCACAGTTCTTTAGCAAAGTACCGAGATTAGAAAATGGAGACATAATAGAAATAACAGATACATTTGGAAAAACTCTACAATATGAAGTATATGACAAATATATTATTGTAGAAACAGACACAAGTTGCACAACACAGCTAACAGAAGGAAGAAAGGAAGTAACACTAATAACATGTACAAACGCAAATGACGAACACAGAGTAGTAGTAAAAGCGAGAGAAAAGCTTTAAAATATTATATCCGAAAGGACATTATCGACAAGAAGTCGAAAAATGTCCTTTTTTGTCACTATTTTTTAGCAAAAAATAGTAGAATATAGGCAAAAACACTTGAAAAAGTTTACATAAGCGTGTATAATATATATGTAGGTAAATGTCATAAAAATGTCAAAATTCGGATAAAAACTCATACAAAACAAGCATCCGTAAGATAGGCAAATTCCTACAATAAAATTAAGATGTTGACAATATATGATATATAATATTATATTGTAGTTAGATTTAGGAGGTTTTTATGGTGAAAACAAAGAAAACAACAAAATTAATAATAATCTTACTAATCATGAGCCTTATATATGCTAATTTAAATATGGCAATATTAGGTGTAATTTCATATGCACAAGACAATGTTAAAACAATTGCAGAAGAAGAACTAGCAGATAAAGAAGAAAAAGCACTAAATATTGAAATATCAGAAATTACTAAGAACGATATAGCAAGTGGAGACACTGAATATTCAGAAACATTAACCGTAAAACTAAATTATGTTGAAAAGTTTAATGAGGTAACAATTGCTGATATAAGCGATGAAATTATAAAAGAAATAGGACAGGAAGAAACAGAAGTAGTAAAACCACATATAGAAACTTTCTACAAAACAACTAAAATTAGTAAAGCGGAATTAGAAAAAGTAATAGGCGAAAAAGGAAGTTTAGAAATAACTTATAAAATAAAAGAGCAAGAAGAAGTGCTAGAACCAGAAACAGAAAAAGAAGAAGAAAAAGTGCTTTCTAAAGAGGCTGAAAAAGTTGGAACAATTATTCTTCCAGAAGTTATAGAATCTCAAGAAGAAGAAACAATACTAACTCCAGAAATAGAAGAAAAAACAATTCAAACTTTAGATAAAACAGGAACAATAACTGCAAAAGAAGGAATTGCTACAATAACAGCAGAAACAACACCAGACGATGAAGGATATATAACAATAATTTATCCAGAAAATACTATCTCTATAGACATTAAAATATTAGCAAATACAAATAACATAGAAAAATTAGAAATAGTAAACAATAAATTAATACCAAAGCAAGAAAAAGTTGATGACATAAAAGAAATACAAGTAATTAAACAAATAATTGTAAAAGGAGAAAAAGAACTTTTAAATACAATAGAAAAAATAAATAAACCTATTAACTATGCAATAACAAAAACAGGCTTTGGAATAGATAAAAACCAAATAGCTACAGCAGTAGCAAACAAAATCAACTTTACAATAACAATGTACACAGATAAAACAATGTATGACCTATATAAAAATCCATACTTTGTTATAGAATTGCCACAAACTATTAAAGAAATTAATTTAGAAAGTATGGCAATATTAAACAATCCATGTTTTGAATTAGGAGGAATAAATTTAGGTACTCTAGAAAATGGAAACAAAGCAATAGCAATTAAATTGCAAGGAGAACAAAAGGAACATACAAAATCAGTAGAAGAAGATGTACAAATAGTGCTTGGAGCAACAATAACAACAGAAGAACTTCTTCCAACAACACAAAATCAAGTAAGTTTACACTATCAAAACGAAAATGCAACAACTTATGACGGAATAGGAATTGCAACAAGAGGAATAGAAGTAAACAGTTTAGATTTTGTTTCAAACAGAGAAGTTATAGTTGAAACAAAAGCAATTGTTGGAGAACAAACAATTAGTTCACCTAGAGAAAAATATAATACAGTAAATATAGAACCACATACATACCAAAGTGTAAAAATTATTGGAACAGCAATAAATAACACAGGGAAAACAATCCAAAATGCAAAAATTCTAGGAACAGTAACAAATATTGGACCAATTTTAGGAGCAGAAAATGTATACTATTCAGAAAATGAAAATGCAACAATTGATTTAAAAGACAACAATAATAAATGGCAAAAAGAATATACAGCAAATGCAAAAAAATACTTATTAATAATAAAAAATTTTGTGCAAGCTCAAACAGTAAACTTTGAGTATAATATGAATTTGCCTGAAAATATAATGGCAGATACACAACGTGTTGCAATGTTTGAAGTATATAATGATAACAACCAAAAAATAAATACATCTAAAATAACAATAAATCAAATAGCAGAACGTTTTGACATATATGAAGATGAAAATATAAAAGCAAATATTGTTATAAATAATGCAGAAAAACTAGAAATAGGAGACGATACAACCTGCAGAATAAATATTACAAATGTTTCAGGAAAGAACTTGGAAAATGTTTCTTTAAATATAGAGATACCAAAAGAATTAGAAGTTTCAAAGACAATTACAAAAAAGAATGATACAGAGAAAACAAATTTTGAAAAAGAAAACTCAATACAAATAACAAATTTAAATATGGTACAAGGAGAAACAGTTACAGTCGAAATAGAAACAAAAGTACTTTATACTACAGTAGAAAAAGCAACAGTAGTTGCAAATATTAATTGTGAGCAAAAACAAGAGAAAATATTCTATACTGCAAACATAGTACCACCATCATTAATAGAAACAACAATTACAAGTAACAAATTGGGAGAAACATTAGAAGCAAGAGATAATGTGGAATATATTGTTACATTAAAAAACAAAGGTAAATCTCATGCGGAAGTAGATATTAAAACAACACCAGTAGAAGGAATGTATATACAAAAAATAGAATTTAAAAATTTATCAACAGGAAAAACAAGAAGTATAAGTTGTGGAAATTTATCAGGCGATATGAAAAATATCGAAATAAATCCAGAGGAAACAGTAGAAGTTCGTATTAAATGTTTTGTAAAAGAGTTAGAAAAAGACACTATTGAAACAATGAAAGTAGAGGTTACTGGTGAAAAAATCAAAGAAACCAAAACACAAGAGCTAGTTAATAAAATAGATAGAAAGATTAAACAAGACATTAATAATGGAGAACAAATAGTAACAGCAAACACAATAACAGGAACAGCATGGATAGATCAAAATGAAAATGGTAAAAAAGACGAAGAAGAAACGGTATTAAAAGGCATTCAAGCTGTTTTAATAAATACTCAAACATCAAAAGAGGTAGAGAAAACAGTTACAAACAACCAAGGAGAATATAGCTTTAACAATATAGATAATGGCAAATACATTGTAGAATTTAGATATAATACAAACGATTTCAATGTAACAGAATATAAAAACAAAAATATTAGCAAAGAGTTAAGTTCAGCTGTAATAAATACAACACAAAACAACAAAACAACAGCAAAAACAGAAGTAATAACATTACAAGAAGGAAAAACAGAAAACATAAATGCTGGATTTGTTATGAACAAAAAATTTGATATGAGTATAAACAAAGGTATAACTCAAGTAAAAGTAAATAATGAGCAAGGAACAAAGGAATATGAATTCAATAATAATAGCATGGCTAAAGTAGAAATAGATGGCAAATACTTAAAAGGTTCACTAATATTTGTTGAATATGAAATTGCAGTTACAAACATAGGAGAAGTAAAAGGATATGCAAAACTAGTATCAGACAAAATACCAACAGGCATGAAATTTACCTCTGAACTAAATACAGACTGGTATGAAGGAGAAGACGGAAAAATATATTCAGTTGCATTGGCAAACAAAGAATTACAACCAGGAGAAACAGCGACAATAAAATTAATACTAATAAAGGAAATGACAGACGATAAAATAGTATCACCAGTAAATATTGCAAATATAGAAGAAACCTTTAATGAATATTTAATAGCAGATAAAAATAGTAATAATAACTCATCAGAAGCGACAATAATAATATCACTAACAACAGGGCAAACACAGACTTATATATGGCTAATATTAACCGTAATAGCGATAATAGGAGTAGGAGCTTTTGGAACAAAAAAAATAATTAGTAAAGATATTATAAAGTAATCTATAAATCGGATTATAGAAGGGAGAAAAATATGATAAAAACAAACAAACGAATACTTCAAATAATATGTATACTGCTATTAATGGCATTAATATTAATATGTAATAATCATGAGGTGGAAGCACTGAACTATGCACGGAGGAGAATATTGTTTAAACCAAGGATATGCCATACCAAACACAGCAACGATTGGCTCTGAAGAAATAGGGAAAACTACAATAACTCCAGAATTAATGTATATGCACTATACAGACACAGAATGTGCTCAATATTATGTATGGTCAAACATAAATCCTAGCGGTCCGCATAAAAATTTAAGTGGTAAAAAACCAAAAAATTATGAAACTATTCTAGATAAAGCAGCCGCTGCTACTAGTTCACAGAATGCTATAAGCATAAATACACCCCAAAATCGGAGATTTTGTTTATGAAAACCCACAAAATCCTGGATTTTATGGTCCATTTGAAGTAATTTATCCAGAAGCAAATGGAGAACCCGAAGGAGAAGTTAGTATAAGTATTAATGGAATTTCAATTTCTGTACCAGGAAGTGGAGTACCTTTTTACCTTAGAGAAGCAGATGGATTAAAACCAGGAGAGAAAAATACTTTATCAGTTCATTATAAAGGATGGAAGTATCCATCAGCAGAACGGAAAAATTAATGCTACATTGTTTGTGGTGTGGGGGCATATGGCTTGTACACATTGTAATAATTATACGCAAAAGGTGTATGCAACAGGATATGCTTTAGATTTAGGAAAGGAAGGTTATGATGAATTTGTTTGGTGTTGGGATGAAGCATGTACAAACATATGTGCCTATTGTCCAGACTGCAAAGCAGAACTTACAAACGATGATTTTATATATGGAGGAGGAGATCGAACTGTATATCAAAATTTTGTTGATTTTAAACCAAACAGAACACCATTTGAAGAAGATGCCTCTGTTGACTTTTGGCCAGGTAGAAAAATCCTTATAGATTTAACAAAAAAAGATAATGCAGCAATAGCGAACTTACTTAAAAATATGAAATTTGATATAACAGTTGATGAAACTGATATAAATGAAAAAAAACCAACATACATACAATTACCAGATGGTACAAGACAACAATTAGGAGGAACAAATTGGGAAACAAATTCTGCAACAATTATAACAGATGAAAATGGAAAAGCAGCAATAGAATTAATAACATATCAAGATGAAATTATAGTTCATATAAAAGAGCAATATAATAACTTTTATATAGATTGTAGTGATATTTCAATCAAATTCATATGGGATAACAAAAATGAAAAATGGACAGCAAATCTTTTAACACCTGGAGATGGAGATGAAAATAAAGACCTAGTTTCTTTTAGCCAAATAGGAGAATGGTATCACTTTGAATTAGAAATAAAAAATATTGCAAAAATTGAAAATTTAAAACTAATTAAGTTTAACACATCAGTACCAGGAGAAATAATCCCAGGGGTTACATTTAAAATCACATTAGTTAACGCTGTTGACGAAAACAATAGTAATGTAATAATAAAAACAACAGATTCAAATGGAGAACTAGAACTAGGAATACTAAAAATTGAAGATCCAAATAATGATATTATTATAACATTAGAGGAAATAGGAGTTCCTTCTTCAGATATGAATTTTAATGGCTTATATCCAAATGGAATTGTAAAAATAACACTAAAACATAGACAAGAAGGTTGCAAAGTAGAAATTGAAAATGCAGATCAAGATGTAGCCCAAGTAGAATACGATGTAGAAGCAAACATTGTTACAATAGAAGTAAATAATGCTGTAACAATAAACTTATCAGGAAAAATATGGTTAGATGGGCAAACAGGTTTAAAACCAGTAATAGGACCAAATGGACTACAAGATAGAAGAGAAGGAAGATTAGCAAATGTTACTGTAACATTAAAAAGAAAATCAGATAACAAGGCAATGGAAAGTGTTATAACAACAGAAAAAGGAACATACTATTTTAAAGACATTCCAGTAAGTGTTACAGGAAGTATAACATATTACATAGAATTTACCTATGATGGAATTAACTATATTGCAACAACACCAAATGTTGGACAAAATGATGCAATCGATTCAGATGCACAAGAAATAGGAAGAAAAGAGTTTAATGAAAGATTTGCTACAATAGTTAAAGACAAAGCAGTTGGAGCAGATAATTCAGAGACCTTATTAACATACGAATATGATGATAAAAGTGCAACACTTATTACAACAGATAAAAGAGGGGTAAAAATGTGGTTTGCAATGACAGCTACCACACTGCCAACAGAATATAATAAAAACACAGAAAATATTGATTTGGGACTAGTGAAAAAAGGTGTAGATTTAGCAGCAGTAACAGATTTATACACAGCAAAAGTAATAATAAATGGAGAAGAAAGAGTATTTACTTATAATGATATTATTGGTCTAAATGATAATATAGTTATAAACACTGATCCAAAACCAAATTACAATTTATACTTATACAATTCAGACTATAACTATAGAATAAATGACTATAGTGCTTTACCAGTATTACAAGGGACAACACATCCAACACTAGAAAATGGACAATATAATACATTATTAAATGAGAAAAAATCAGATGGAGAAATAGAAGTAGAATTAACATATCAAATATTATTAAACAATCAAAGTGCTACAGATGCAAAAATAAATTCAATATCATATTATTATGATACAGACTATTATCTTGATGGATACGAAGTCGAAGAAACTGTAAGTATTGATGGAAAAACATACAACAGAGTTATTATTCCAATCAATAAGACTTTTACAGATTCAGACAATCAAGGAATATATAATATAACCTTTAGACTAAAAAAATCTATTAGAGATGGGTCAATTCTACTTGGAGAAAAGAAAACATGGGTAGAAATAGAATCATACTCAACAGATACAGGATGTGTAGATGTAGATTCTGCACCAGGAAATATTTTAGAGCACAAAACAGAGGATGATACAGATGATGCAAGAGGACTAAACATTCAAATAAATTCAGTAGATAGAAGTATAACTGGATATGTATTTGAAGATGCAAAAACAAATAATCCAGGTCAATATAATACAGGTAATGGCCATTATGATAATGGTGAACCAAAAGTTAGTGATGTAATAGTACAATTAATAGAAATAAAAGATATAACCCTTGGAGCTAGTACATTTAAGCTAGAATACATCTGGCAAGAAACTGTATCAGGTTCAAATACTGTAAAATATATAACAACAGATGGAAGAAATATTGCAACATATAATGTTACAAACGAGCCAGGACAATATACATTTAAAGACTTTATACCAGGTAATTATATAGTAAGATTTATATATGGAGACGGAACATATTATGATGTATCTACAACAGAAGGAAAAACAAATATATTAAAATATAATGGTCAAGATTATAAATCAACAGTAGATATCTATTATGACAAAACTTGGTATGACACAGCATATCCTATAAATAATTCAATGGCAAGAGACAATGAAGCAAGAAGATTAGAAGAAATGGGCTATGCAACATCATCAGAAAGAACAGTTAATGATTTAATAATAGACAGCAAAGACAAACTAGAAAAAACATGGATGTGTGCAGAAACATCATTAGTAGAAATTCCAGTATCAGATACAAACGATTCAGGATACCAAGTAAAAAGAGGCATAAACTTTGGATTGGTAAAAAGACCACAAGCTGAACTTACATTACAAAAACATATAACATATCTAAAGATAGATGGTGTAACAGAAGGTTCAGCAGATATTAACAACTATGCAAATAATGGAAACGACATAGTAAATTTAAAAAATGTTCAAGGAAAAGGAATTTTTGCAACACAATCAAGTAGAGAAAAAGACAGTATAGGTGCATGGGTTGTACAAACACAATTAGATAATATTACTGGTAAAATGGATGTAATCTACAATTATTTAGTAAAAAATATTGGAGATAGAGAATATATAGGTTCACAATTAAAAACAGAATTAAATTCAGGTAAAACCTATGTAGATATAGCACAAGCTGTAAAAAAAGCAATTATGTTATCACAACATAAAATAGGTACATATTTAGGAACAGCATATTATAGAGGAACAATTGATAATAACGAAATTGAAATTGGAGCACAATTTAAAATTGAAGATTATCTAGGAGCACAAAACAGTAATTTACAATTTTCTTCAAGTAATACATTTGAAATTAAAGGACAAGCAGAAAAAGATGTATTAAATCAAGAAAATGATCCAAATCCACAACCAAAACAATTGGTAAATGTACTTCAAACGAAGAACAATATAGTATTAAAAGGTGGAGAATCAAATGTTCTAACACTAAATGTAGAAGAGCCAAATATAGATGTAACAAGTGGAAAGAAGGAATTTACATATAAAAGTTATGTAGCACAATTAATACCAGTAGATAATACTGGAATAAGCCAATCAGGTACATTAATAAAAGGAGCAACATTAGGAAACTTACAGTATGTACAAGGAGGCAAAGGAATTACTGCATTAACAGATATAGCACCAGAAATAGATGAATTTGTTGCAGAAACTGTAATAATTACTATAGATACAGGAGAAGATAAAAAATCTCCAGCACTATTTATAACTGCAATAACAGGTGGTTTAATTCTAATAGCAACAGGTGTTGTTCTTATAAAAAAATATGTAATTAAATAGTACAAAAATTGAGCGAGTATTACTCGCTCAATTTGTCTACAAAACATATAAAATAGCCTGTGAAAAGGCCATTTTATATGTTTTGTATTCTTTTAATTTCTTCTGGTTGATTATCTAAAATATCTAAAAACACTTTTGCTATGTCAGGATCAAATTGTGTACCAGAATTTCTAAGAATTTCCTCTTTAACAAAGTCTAAAGATAAAGAATCTCTATAAGAACGTTTAGAAGTCATTGCATCAAAAGCATCTGCAACTGCAGTAATTCTTGCCAAAAAAGGAATTTCTTCACCTTGTAATTTGCCGAGGATAGCCTCTTCCATCAAAACGTTCATGATGATGTTTCACAATAGGTATTATATCACTAAATATTGTTGCATTAGAAAGAATATGAGCACCTATTGCAGGATGATTTTTGATTTCTGAATATTCATCATCACTTAACTTTGAATCTTTTAATAATATACTATCAGGTATTCCAATTTTACCAATATCATGAAATAAGCCACCAATTTTTAATGTTTTTAGGTCTTTTTCTGAAAGATTTAAAGACTTACCAATTAGTGTAGAATATTCTGAAACTCTATCTGAATGACCTTTGGTATAAGTATCTTTTGCTTCAACCGTAAAGCGTAATATTTCAATAGTTTCCATATACGCTGATTCTAATTTATCATATGTTAATTTTAATTCCTTATTAATATTTCTGATTAAATTCATTTGTGAAACAGCTTTTATACCGGATTCAATTAATAATAGCAATTGGTCAAACTTATCACTTTTTTCGCAATATCCTTGAATATCCAACCTTTTAATGGTATCTAGCGGTGGAGCTAAATCTTTATGACCAGTAAGCAATAAAATATATAAATCTTTGTTAAAAGTTCTAATTTCCTCAACTACTTGATCTCCATGAAGAGGAGTCATTAAAAAATCTAGAAGCATTAAATCGAAATGTTCAGTTTTAATTTTTTCAATTGCTTTTACCGGATTTGTTACTCCTGTAAATGAGTAGCCGTGCTCGAGATAAAAATACATTTAACGAATCTAATATTCCAGCTTCATCATCAACGGCAATTATCTTATATTGGGAGTTGCTATTTGTACAAGAGTTTTTTCGCATAATACACCTCCTAAAATAATTTATTATATACATAATATACTAAAACAAAAAAAAAAACAAGGAAAAATCAAAAAAAAGTGGAAAAAAGAAGAAAAATATGGTATAATTTTATAGGTAACATAATTTTTACATTAAGGAGTAAGTAATGGTTTTTAAAGATTATTATAAAATATTAAATTTAGATACAAATAAGGTAACTAGTCAGGAAATAAAAAATGCCTTTAGAGAGCAAGCTAAAAAGTATCATCCAGACATAAATAATCAAAGCCATCAGTATGAAGAGAGATTTAAAGACATAAATGAAGCATATAGAGTGCTATCTGAAAGTAGCAGTAAAAGAAAGTATGATAGAATGTGGAACTCGAAGGTAGGTAGAAGAAAAAATAAAGTTGAATATGAAGAAAGCAAAAGAGAAAAAGGGTCTGTATTTAGTGAATTTTTCAATATGTTTTTTGGAGAGAATGAAACAAAAATTATAAGAGAAAATAAAAATATTCCAGAAAAAGGGGAAAATATAGAAACAGAAATTAATGTGAAATTAGAAGATGCATATTATGGACTAGAAAAGAAAATATCTCTAAGAACAGTAAAAGGTCAAATGAGAACTTTTTCAGTAAAAGTTCCGGCTGGAATTAGAAATGGAGAAAAAATAAGACTTATAGGACAAGGAAAACCAGGAGTTAATGGTGGCAAAAATGGAGATTTATTTATAAGAATAAACATTGAAAACAACAAAAAATTTAAATTACATGGATGTGACATTTTAACAAATATATATGTATCACCATGGGAAGCAGCTCTAGGCAAAAAAATAAATATAGAATCAATAGAAGAAAATATTACATTAGATATACCAGCGGGAATACAAAGTGGAGAACAAATAGTAATACCACATAAAGGATATAAAGATGGACAAGGTGGAAGAGGTAATTTAATTGCGGAAATAAAAACAGTGGTACCAAAAGAATTAACTGAGCAAGAACGAACACTGTTTACAGAATTACAAAATATATCAAGTTTTAATCCAAGAATATAAATAATATACATTAACAAGAAGTTATATATTTAACTATATAACTTCTTTATTCTTTCAATTGCATTTTTTTCTAATCGTGACACTTGGGCTTGAGAAATACCAATTTCATTTGCTACTTCCATTTGAGTCCTACCATCAAAGAAACGTTTAGATATAATAAGCTTTTCTCTACTATTAAGTTTTTTCATGGCTTCTGCTAAGCTCAAACTTTCTGTCCAAAATTCATCAGTATTTTTTGAATCTTTTATTTGATCAATCAAATAAATACTTTCTGTTCCTTCGTTATAGATAGGCTCTTGCAAAGAAATGGGATCTTGAATAGAGTCAAGACTGATTGTAATTTCTTCTTTATCAATGTTTAATACTTTTGCGATTTCTTCTATTGTAGGTTCTTTTTGATTCTCTTTTAATAAAGCCTCCTTAACTTGGAGAGCTTTATAAGCTAAATCTCTCATAGATCTACTTACTCTTATAGGATTATTATCTCTTAAATGTCTTCTAATTTCACCAATAATCATTGGAACAGCATATGTTGAGAATTGAACATTTAGAGATATATCAAAATTATCAATTGCCTTAATTAATCCAACACAACCAACTTGAAACAAATCATCAACATTTTCGCCACGTCCGTTAAAACGTTGAACTACACTTAAAACCAACCTCAAATTTCCCTTTATAAAATCCTCTCTTGCTTGTTCATCTCCATTTTTTATTTTAATTAATAGTTCGTCTTTTTCTTTATTTGTTAGAACAGGTAATTTTGCAGTATTAACTGAAGCAATTTCTACCTTGTTTATCAAATAAAAAACCCCCTTAGAAATAATATATAATCATTATTTCCAAAAGAGGGAAATTTATACTGCTCTATTCATCTAAAAACACAATTTTGGCAGTAGAAAGTTGAGCTGCTTCAAGTTTCTCTAAATAAATATCACTGCGTTTCAATAGGGCTAAATCTGCGTATTCCCAAAGAGAAAACCATAAAAGTAATGCAGCAAGTTCTATAATTGTAGATAATATATTGACTTTTTGAAGAATTACAAATAGCCCTAAGCCAATGATTGAAAATAGTAGCAGTATAAAAGATTTTTGAGAATTTTCCTCTAAATCTAAAAACTTATCTCCTAATTTTAGACCAAAGTAATCTCTTATAACTCTTTTTACCAATTCTTTTTCTTCATCAGAAAAATTTCCACCACATATTTCTATAACAATGCTTTCTTCAATAGGAATATAATATGCACTTTCTTCTATATAATCAGCAAATTCTGGATTTATCCACTCATAATCTTTAGTGGAGTATTTAGAAATTAAATCATCAATAGAATTAACCTTAGCAGATATGTAAGCTTCCCCTTTTTCTATATAATATTTCTTTACAAATTTAGCATAGTTAAATTTAGCACTCTTAAACTTCCTCAGATTTTTAATAGATTTCTTTTTCTTTGAACTCAAAAGCATATAGTCAGTCACTCCTTTGTATATATGATATCATAAAATATAAGAATTGCCAATGAAAACTGCAGATTTTTTGCAAAATTAAACACAAATATAATCCTTTATTAAATCAAACTTTGCTTCACCAATTCCATTAACTTTCATTATATCTTCAATTTGTTGAAAATCACCATTCTTATTTCTATATTCTATAATTTTTGTAGCTGTTGATGTACCAATTCCAGATAAACTTTCTAATTCGAGCTGTGAGGCTGTATTAATATTTATTAAATTAGAAGTAGTTGGAGTATCTGGAATTAGAATATTATTACCAGCATCATTTTGAATAGTTGGTAATTCCTCAGCATCATGTATACTTGGAATATAGATTTTTTGACCATCTTTTAATTGATATGCTAAATTAATTCTTGATATATCCGCAAGGTTTGTCATTCCGCCACTTTCAGAAATTGCATCTGAAATTCGTGCACCAAAAGGTAAATTTACAATCCCGAGGATTAGCTACTTCACCATCCACATGAACCATAATTTTATCCATATTATTATTAATAATAGAAGAATCATCTGTATTAGTTTGAAAATATAAATCATTATAATAAGTTGGCTCATTATTATCTTTTGTAATGAAATAAATAGAAACACAAATAATACATAAAAAAAGTATTGTCATAATTAGTAATTTTTTGTCAAATTTTTTCATAAAAACCTCCTAAAATATTGTTTTTTTTTGAAATATATATTATTATTAAAATTGAAAGGAGAGATACCCTTATATGAGAATAAGAAAAATATTAATTTTACTAGTACTGTTTACTGTAATACTAGTACCAGGAGTAAATGCTGTAGAACCAGAGATAACAGCAACATCGGCAACTGTAATTGATTGTATAGATGGAAAAATATTGTATAGTAAAAACATGGACGAAAAGTTATACCCAGCAAGTTTAACAAATGTATTGACAGCAATATTAGTTGTAGAAAATTGCAATCTTGAGGACAAGGTAACAATAAGTGCGAATGCTATAAGAAATGTTGAAACAGGATATCTAACAGCTAATATAAAAGAAGGAGAAATTTTTACAATAGAACAATTATTAAATTTACTATTAATATCTTCATATAGTGATGTAGCAAATGCTTTAGCAGAGCACGTTGCTGGAGATATTGAAACATTTACTCAAAAGATGAATGAAAAGGCAAAAGAAATAGGATGTACACATAGTAATTTTGTGAATTGTAATGGGGAGCATGATACAAATCATTATTCAACATCACATGATATGGCACTAATTGCTAAATATGCTATGAAATATGAAGAATTGAGAGACATAGCTCAAAAAACAGAATATAGTTTACCAGCTACTGAGATTTATAATAAATCAGATAGAAATTATTATACAACAAATGAGATGCTTAAAGCGAGTAGTAAAAACTATTATAAATATGCAAAAGGTATAAAAACAGGATTTACAACTCCTGCAGGAAATTGTTTAATGGTATATTCAAAGAAAAATAATATGCCTCTTGTAGCTGTAGTAATGAAATCTACAACACAAAATAGTAGGTATGAAGATGCAAAGAACATAATTGAGTATTCCTATGACAATAATACTTTAAGAACAATCGCAACTGAGGGAACTAATATACAAACAATTAATGTTAAACAAGGTACACCTGATACTAAAAAGCTAAATGTCATTTTGGAAACAAGTGTAATTGCAGTAGTCAAAGATGAAAATAAAGCTAGTAATATAGAGCCACAAATATCAATAAATGAAAATTTAAAAGCACCAATAGAAAAAGGAGCAATCATAGGAAAAGTAAGCTATGAAATAGAAGGAAAAACATATACAGCCAATTTAATTGCAGAAAGTAATGTGAAAAAAAGTCATAAGAAACTAATTTTTGGATTGATATTTTTGGGAGTAATTTTGTCTTTAGGAGGATTAAGAGCAAGAGCATTATATAAAAGAACAAAGACTTTAAAGAAGATTAGAGGAAAATAAGTATTATTATCACAGGGCGGAAAACATTTCCGCCCTAAATTTTTAATTTATTGTGTTGGCTTCTTCTATAGTGTTGCCTTCAGTTATACCAAAAAACAATTCATCTACAAGCTTTTTAGTTTCCTCTTTATCATTGAAGAAAAACCAAATTCCATTTACTAATTCATCTTTTCCAGGAATTCTTCCTACCTTAATATTATCCATATTCATTTTTACTGCATAAGGGATATAATCTTTAACAGCGGTTAAATCCATATTTGTTTTTACATATTCCTCCAATATGTCTATAATTTTCGAAATTTCAGAAATGTTCTTGAATTTCAAGGTTTGCTTAGCAAGAGCAACAATGACATTACGTTGGGTTTTAGAACGTCCATGATCTTCAATTCCATATTCATAAGGATATGTAGTACCATTATTATTATGTCTAAATCGTACTAGTTGTTCAACTTGTTCGCCTGTTAGCTTTTGATATCCTGCAGTTAAATGAATGTACAAATCTTGAGAAGGGTCATCATAATTCATATTAATAGGCACATCATAGTATAACCCATCAATTGTATCAACTAGTTTTATTAAAGCCTTAGTATCAACAATAATGTAATAATGTATATTTAGACCAGTTATTTTGTTTACAGCTTCTACAGTTTTTTCAGGGGTTTCACCATAATTATAAAGTGCATTGATTTTATGATAATATCTAGCAGCAGATTTTTTATCTCCGGTAAAAGTATCTCTTGGTATAGACATTAGTACAGCTTCTTGAGTTTTAGGATCATATGAAGCAACTATTATAGTATCAGACATACCAGTACTTTCCCCTAATATTAATACTTGCAATTTATCTAAATTTTTAAGAGTTTCTTTATTATGCCCTAATAAGGCAGCTAAAAGATTGCCATTGGCATCATAAATCCTTTTTGCAACAAAAACTCCTAATAGTACAATTAAAGCTAAAAAGATTTTTAAACAGATATGTTTTTTCCCCTTCTTCTTAGTATTCTTGCTTGAATTTTTTTGTATTTTTGAATTTTGTGTTTTAATTTTCTCATTATCTTTATCTTTAGATATATTATTTTTTCCCATAAAAACAATTCAGTCCCTTCGTAATTTTAATTAATATAGTGCAAATATTAGTATATCAAAAACAATTTAAAAATTCAACTAATTTTAAAAAAATATTGACAAATTTAAAAAAGTATGTTATTATTTAATATGTTCAAAATGGACCAGTAGCTCAGCTGGATAGAGCAACGGCCTTCTAAGCCGTGGGTCGGACGTTCGAGTCGTCTCTGGTTCACCAAGCAAAAACCGTTATATCAAGCGATATAGCGGTTTTAATTTTACAAAAAAAGTATTAAATATTTTAATAGTTTAGTGTGTCAAATCTGTTGTCAATTATAAAATATAAACTTCATGAATACGAAATAAAAATACAACTAATATACATTTAATTAAAAAAAAATTTATAAAAAGCAAAATGTACACATCTAAAATAAATAATAACTTATTTTATGCCAAAAGGGACGGGGAATTTTGGCACTTTTAAAAATTTTTTTAGGTTAGTCCCAAAATCCGACAAAATAATTAACTCAAGTATGATATAAATCTTAATAATTTATATCATATTTTTTAATTTTAATTCTAAGGAGGCAAAATTCTTATGCCTAGATTTCCAAGAAACTATTTAAAAACATCTTTCTTTCATGTTATGTCACAAGGAATAAATAAGAATTTTATATTTGAAGATTCAATAGATATAAAATTTTATATAAAAAACATGTATGAAATAAAAGACAAGTATAATGTAAAAATTATTGCATATTGCATAATGAATAACCATGTCCACATGTTATTAGAAACAGCAGGTGTAGAAAATTTAAGTAAATATATGCACTGCTTAAACACTAGATTTGGTCAGTATTATAACAAAAAATATAAAAGGGTAGGGTATGTATTCCGTGACAGATATAAAGCAGAGGGAATATATAGTGAAAAACAATTATACAACTGTATTAAATACATTTATGACAATCCGGTAAAAGCAGAAATATGTAAAAAACCAGAAGAATATAAATTTTCAAATTACAAAAAAATAGATTTTATAGATGATGAAGAATATGTTTTTATAGATGTAGAAGAAGATAAAGAAATTATATGCGAAAAACTAGTAAAAGAGTTTTTAAATAAGAAAAAAATGAAAATGGAAGAAGTAAGGGAAAATAAAGCAGAGCTTAAAAAGTTAATAAAAATATTAAAGCAACATAAGATTGCATTTAGAACAATCTCAAAAACTATTAATATAAATAGAGAAAAACTTAGAAGAGAATATAATAAAGAATAAAATTGTGCCAAAATTCCCCGTCCCCTTTGGCATTTCTTTGGAAGTAAATGAAGAAAATCTACCTGCTATTCATCTTTATGAAAAATTCGGTTTTGAATATTTAGGAGTTAGAAAAAATTATTATCAAGATAAAATTGCTATAATAATGACAAAAAAATTGAATTGAAATTTTAAAGCATAAGGAGGAATACTTCCAAAAGTTTTCCTCCTTACACTTTTATCTATACTGGCAAAATAATTAGTATAATACTTATATATCTGATTTCTATACTAATTTATAATTATGTCATCTGTTTCTACTTCTTTATTTTTATTTTCATCTACTCCAAGTTTATTGTTAATCTTCTTTTTTATTTTTCTAAAATAAATTCCAATCCCTGCACCAACAGCAATAGCAATTCCAGCAATTGCTTGTATTGCATATGTCATTACAGATGGATCTATATAAGCACTTGCATTTATGCTAAATGCTAACTCAAATCCTATTACAAAAAATAAACTTGAACAAATAAAACTTATTACTTTTTTCATTATTTTTCTCCCCTTTTTTCTTTAATTTTATTTTGAATTGTTTGCACTATATATTTTCCTCCGATTTCAGAGCTATTTCCTAAATTGTACACATACTCTCCAACTATTTTAGCAATTTTTTGATTGTATTGATTTGTATTATTAAAAATATTATCTATAGTTTTTCCTATACTATCAATTTGCTCTACTTTAACAACTTGTCCTATTTCATCTCTTGCCCATATATTAAATGGTTCTATATTTAGCACCTTATACTCCGGATTCATAATTTTCATTGGTGTATCAATGAAAATTACAGGTTTTTTAGTTGTGAATGCGTATTCATATGCAATTCCTGACCAGTCTGTTATAAGTAATGATGCATTAAATACTGTATTATTAGATGAAAAATCAGTTTGTATTATGATATTGTTATTATCACTATATTTTTCCTTCAATTTATCAAATTTTTCTTTCATGTGACGTACTTGCTGTGGATGTGGCCTAACTATTATTTGATATTTTGTTTTGCTTAATTGTTCTAATAACTCTTCTAAGCATAAATCAACAATATTGTCTTTTTGCCATGACGGGGCAATTAATATTGTTTTTATATCTTTTTCTTCTGCTTTTGTCTCGTTGTAATCTTTTATCATATCATCTAAAAGAGAATATCCCCATTCTATTAATTTTCTATCTTTTAAATTGTAAACTTCATTTGTTTTAATTGCTTCTTCCATTTGATGTTTTCCTGTTGTAAATACAGTATCAAAATGATCCATAGAACCTTTTCTCATTGTAAGGTTTAAACTGTCCATTCCATGTGGTATATAAATATATTCTATGTCTTTCTTTATATAACTTCTTTTTATATGATAGTTCTCTAAATCTGGCATAGTCATTATAACAACATCTGATTCAAGTTTCATCATTAATGTTATTAATTTCTTTTCCCCTATGTAATATGCTTTAATCTTAGGATTTTCTTTTTCCATTTTAAAAATATTATCATTGAAATCACTAGTTATATAATGAATCGTAAGATTTGTATTTTTTAATAAGTATTCTATTATTCCTTTATAATATTTATAAAATCCATTACTTTCTGAATAGAAAACAAGATGTTTATTAACTATTTTAAAGAATTTAGAATAATCTTCTCTTTCCTTCCTCTTTTGCTCTTTTGTTCTCTTTTCATTTTTATCACTAGACATTTCCTTAAGTTGTTTTGTTGTCTTTTCCAAATCTTCATAATCTACATATTTTTTAGGATTTATGAAAATATTTAAAAGCCATTGTTGTATTACTGCAAATATATTACTTGCAATCCAGTATAAAGCTATTCCAGCTGTAACAAAAGCTCCTAAGTATAGTGATAGTCCTACTGATATTATCAGCATTCCATATTTATTAGCTTTTGACTGTTGTATCTGTAAAACATTAATCATATTTTGAGCTATACACATAACTAAAGCACTTAACCCTGCGACAATCGGAATTAATATTGAAATTCCTCCTTCTTGAATCGAAATCCAAGTTAAGTCCATACCGCAAAATCTAAAATTTAATTTTTTTATATTTTCTATTGTTTCATCACTATTTAATATTTCTCTGTATTTTTCTATATTATTATTAGCATTAATATCATTAACAACTGCTAATTCTAGTGATGACGATTCTTTATCTAAATCAGAATTAGCTTCAACCACTACTGTTGCTAATTTTTCCGAAATATCTGATGGAATCTTAATTATATGTGTTAATGGGTGATTAATAACTTCTGCCAAACCTATTAATAAAACGATTTGTATCAAAAGTGGAATTATTGATGCAAATGCATTATACTTTTCTTGTTTGTATAATTTTTCTTGTTCTTCAGCAATCTTATCTTTATCACCAAAATAATTAATTTTGATTCTATTTATATCTGGTTGCATTTTTACCATTTTGATTGAATTTTTTTGAACCCATATAGACATTGGCAATAATACAATTTTACTAAATAATGTAAATAAAATTATTGCTATACCATAATTTTCAAATAAATTATAGCAAAATCTCATAATGGTTCCTAGTATATTAATTAAAAACATTTTTACCACTCTCTATCTTTTAAATTCTCTACCTGTTTCAACTGTAGCTGAGCTATCCCAAGCTTTACCTCTTTGCTCATATTCTATCATTGTATCTTCATTTTCAAATGGATTATCTATAAATCTTCTAACTCTATTAGGATCTATATCTTTAAATAAGCTTTCTGTTTTTTCGCCTTCTAGTAGTTGCATATATGCATTAGTTAAATCTTCATAAGAAACTGCTATATCTGATGTATGCATTTCATGATGTTCATCTATTCCTTTTATATATAGAATAGGATTTTGTCTTCCTGTAGATGCCCAATATCCATGGTCTGCCATTACAATTATTACTGAATTATCATAAACATTATTTTCTTTTAATCTATTAATAAAAGTATCTACTATTTTTAAAGTAGCTTTTAGTTTTTGTCTATATGTACCTTCTTCTTCCGGTATCTTATTTACATTCTCATCATAGTCAAATGGCACATGTCCACCTTCTATATGCAAAAATTGAAAATATTTATTATCAATTATTTCAATATCTTCATTTTTAATTGTGTTATATGCTATATCATTACCCCAATCATACAACTCATTATTCTGATCTATTTTACAAAAATCGAAGTCTACTGATTCTATTCTAGAATATTGTTTTAATTGATATGGAAGATATTTAAATAAAGCATATTTAGTAAATTGTTTAAATAACTTCACTTTATCTACCATATTACTATCTATATCAACATTTGCAAAGTTTTCCATTGCTTTATTTGCTGAATTTATTTGATATTGATAAAAATTCATTTGGTAATCTTGTTCTTTTAATTTTTTTAATAATTCAGAATCATTAAATGCCTGATTATAATATTCAGTAAAATCTGTTTCATTTTCATTCCATTTACCTGAAATAATGAATGGTATAGAATCTCTAGTAAACAAATATGCTGATAACGTATCAGGATAATATGTAAAATTTTCAAAAGTTGAGCTATATTCATTAGACTCTTCTACAACACTTGCAAATTCTGTTGAATCTACTGCATCAACTAAAAATATAAAGAAATTTTTATCTGAGGACGCATTGTTAATATTTCTAGTCGTTGCGCTAGCAACTGTTTTTTCTTTAAAAATGTCTGGCGTAAATAATATACTTATAAGTGACGTTGTTAACATTAGTACTATAGCTAATGTCACAAAATTGTTTACTTTAATAACTTTCTCATCTTCCAATTTTCTCAAACAAATAAATTCAACTGTAATAAGTATTATTAAAATACTTATTGATATAATGTTTTCTACAGTATAATTTCCCCAGTTAATAGTAGTACCATCTAAAGTTGGTAAACTTCCTGTTAAATAATTTCCTTGTATATATACAAATATAAAAGCAATATAAGATAAAATTAGTAATATCTTATAAAATTTAGTCTTTTTAGAAAAACAATTGTTTATAAAATATACAGCTGTATAAAAAACTGCTAAACCTAAAAATAAAATTAAAAAGTATATTAAAACATTTCCCATCATTGTTTTTAAATCAAACCAAAAATCATTAATATTAGTCGAATATGTTAAAATAGGTTCATAAATATATATCATAAAACTTACAGCAAATGCTAATATGTATGCTGGAACTAATCTTTTTATATTATCCTTCATTCTGTTCCTCCAATATCTCACATAATCTTTTAGATAAAATTTTATTTTCTTCCTCTGTTCTTATAGCTAAGCGTATGTAGTTCATATCTTTAAATGCCGATTTCGTTCTTAAATCTTTAATGAATATATTTTCTTCTAGTAATTTTGAAGCTACCTCAGTTGAATTCTTCTTTCCCAAATCACATAAAACATAATTTGCTTCTGAGTGGTATACAACAATATCTTTTATATTTTTTAAATCTTTTATGAATCTTTCTCTCTCTTTAGCTATTTTATCACATGCTTCAACATATTCTTTTTTATATAAATTAGCTATTTGTAAAAAATATTCTCCGTATGAATTTATATTCCATATTGATATGTCTGATTTTATTTTATTTATTAATTCTACATTGCTTGAAGCTAAAACTCCTAATCTTACTCCAGGAACACCATATGATTTACTTATACTTTTAACTACTATTAAATTTTTATATTTGTTAAGAATATCATTAGTTAAAAATGTATATCTAATATCTTTCTGAGCGAAATCAATAAAAGATTCGTCAAAAATAACGATTTTATTTTTTTCATTACATTTTTCAACTATTGATATCGCATCATCATAATTTATAAATGCACCTGTAGGATTATCTGGATTAACGATACAAATAATATCATTTTTATCAATATTATCAATGATTTTTTGCACATTGAAACCATAATTATCTTCATACATATCATATATATTAAATTCACAGTTTTTAAAACATCTTATATATTCGTTAAATGCTGATTTTGATACATACATTTTCCCGTTTAACAATCTTCCTAATGAATTTATTAACTCAGCTGCACCATTTCCTACACATACAAATTCTTCCTCAAGCCCATCAAATAACCTTCCAGCATTTATACATTGAACACCTTGTCCAGATGGATATTGAGTTATTAATTGTGTTGAGAAACTATTAATTTTATCTATCATTGCTTTTGGTGGAAAATATGGGTTTACCAAATAACAATAATCTAATACATTTTCGAATCTCCAATATCCTCCATATCTTTTTTGAAAACTCTCTAGTTTTTTGGTACCAGATGAAAAAATAGAATTTGCAATATCTAAATCTTGTGCATCATCTATTTCATACCATGCTATATCTGATACATCTATTGCTTTTAATTGACTTCTTGATAAGTGTGCTATTATTTTTAAAACTAGTTCATAATATTCATTTTCTCCATATGCTTTTATGTACGCATCTAAAAATGGCAAAAATTGTTTATTTAAAAATTCTTTACTGAATTTATAAACATTTACAGTCTTATAATATTCATCTAATTGCTTGTAAGAAAAATTCTTCTTTTCAATAAATTCAAGTACATTTCTATCTTTATCTATTTTTATTACTGTACCATCCATCCATTGTTCATATTTTACCACTGAAACTAAATCTTTATCTTTGCAATCAACTAAACGTTTTATTAATTTATAATCATATATTAAATCAGACTCTAACAAAATTGTATCATCTTTTGTTAATTCCTCTTTTGCTAATGATAAAGAATATATATTATTTGTCTTATCAAAAACACTGTTATCTATAAATTTAAATTCCATTTCTTTGACTTTTGGATTCTTACATTCCTCCAATAAGAATTTTTTTAAATTTTCACCTTGGTATCCTACAACTAATATTAATTTAGTTACACCTGCTTCTAATAGTGCCTCTATAGCCCTTTCTATTAAAGTTTTGTCTTGAATCTTTAACATACATTTTGTATTATTGGCTGTATATTTTTTCAATCTTTTTCCCATTCCTGCAGCTAACATTAATGCTTGCATTTAAAAGCCCCCTTTTTTTATTATCTTTCCTATTATTTCGTCTCTTGATATTATGCCAATTTCGTCAAATCTACTGTCTATACTATTCTGCCTATTATCACCTAAAACAAAATACTCATTGTCTTTTAAACATATTCCATTGCCTATGTTTCCACAATCCTTAATATATAAGTCATCATTTTTCTGACCATTGATATATAAATAATCATTAATTTCTATTTTATCATTAGGCAATCCGACTAACCTTTTTATTATTGTTTTGTTATCTTTCCTTACAACAACAATGTCATTATGTTTTAAGTCTAAATTATATTTTTTCATACATACTATATTTCCACTTTTCAGAGTAGGAAACATTGAATCTCCATCTATAATGCATAATTGGTAAAAAAATATATTCATTATTAAAATAATTGTTCCTATTATGACTACTCTTAGTAAAAATTTTTTATCTATTTTTCACACCTTCTAACTTAATATACTATATATCAACACATTAAAAATGTCAATAAAAATCGACATTTTTCTAACGTAAAACGAAGTATTTCGATTTAATTTTGTATTGCTTAAAAATAGCAAAAGTTTTATTGTAAATAAACAAAATACAATACTAACCCAAAATTGAATTGAAGTTTTTTACTCCAATTCAATTTTTATATCTCTTTCCTGTTTTAATTGTATTTTACTATATTTAACTCCACATTCATCTAATGCCAAAAGGGACGGGGAATTTTGGCACTTTTAAAAATTTTTTTATGTTAGTCCCAAAATCCGACAAAATAATTAACTCAAGTATGATATAAATCTTAATAATTTATATCATATTTTTTAATTTTAATTCTAAGGAGGCAAAATTCTTATGCCTAGATTTCCAAGAAACTATTTAAAAACATCTTTCTTTCATGTTATGTCACAAGGAATAAATAAGAATTTTATATTTGAAGATTCAATAGATATAAAATTTTATATAAAAAACATGTATGAAATAAAAGACAAGTATAATGTAAAAATTATTGCATATTGCATAATGAATAACCATGTCCACATGTTATTAGAAACAGCAGGTGTAGAAAATTTAAGTAAATATATGCACTGCTTAAACACTAGATTTGGTCAGTATTATAACAAAAAATATAAAAGGGTAGGGTATGTATTCCGTGACAGATATAAAGCAGAGGGAATATATAGTGAAAAACAATTATACAACTGTATTAAATACATTTATGACAATCCGGTAAAAGCAGAAATATGTAAAAAACCAGAAGAATATAAATTTTCAAATTACAAAAAAATAGATTTTATAGATGATGAAGAATATGTTTTTATAGATGTAGAAGAAGATAAAGAAATTATATGCGAAAAACTAGTAAAAGAGTTTTTAAATAAGAAAAAAATGAAAATGGAAGAAGTAAGGGAAAATAAAGCAGAGCTTAAAAAGTTAATAAAAATATTAAAGCAACATAAGATTGCATTTAGAACAATCTCAAAAACTATTAATATAAATAGAGAAAAACTTAGAAGAGAATATAATAAAGAATAAAATTGTGCCAAAATTCCCCGTCCCCTTTGGCAAAGGGTGGAAATATAGCAAGAATAGCAAAAGAACAATTAGAAAGAGAAACAGGGAAAAAGATTGTTTCTAACAAGAATGCAAAAGAAATTAGAAAACTAAATTCAGGCGAAAAACAATAAAAAACATTTTATAAAACTAAATAGCAAAAATAAAAGTTCTAAAATTTCAATAAATAACTTGAAAATTTAGAACTTTTTAACTTTTCCTCATATTTTGCATAATATATACTATGCAAAGGAGGAATCTAGATGTTAAGTTACATAATAGAAGGTGGAAATAAGCTAGAAGGGGAAGTGAATTCATCAGGCTCAAAAAATGCATCACTTCCTATACTGGCAGCGACAATTTTAAGTGGAAAAACTAGCACATTATACAATGTGCCAAACATACAAGATACACAAACAATGTTAAGAATACTGAAACTACTAGGTTGTAAAATAAGTAAAAAAAATGGGAAAGTGAATATAGATTCTAGAGATATAAAAATTCAGGAAATACCAGATGAGTTAATGAGAAAAATGAGATCTTCAGTAATACTAGCTGGAGCTATTATAGGAAGACAAAAAAACGCAACATTTTCTTATCCAGGGGGATGTGATATTGGAACAAGGCCAATAGATTTACATCTGAAAGGCTTTGAACAATTAGGTATAAAAATTGAAGAAAGCGGTGGCAGTATAAGATGCCATTGTGACAAGATAACAGGAAATGATATTCATTTAGACTTCCCATCTGTAGGAGCAACAGAAAATATAATATTAGCAGCAGTACTTGCAGAAGGAGATACAATTATTACAAATGCAGCAATGGAGCCAGAAATAGTGGATTTGCAAAATTTCTTAAATAAAATGGGAGCAAAAATATCAGGTGCTGGAACAAATATTATAAAAATAACCGGAGTTAAAAATTTAAAAGATGTTAGCTATACTGTAATGCCAGATAGAATTGAAATTGGAACATTATTGTGTATGTCAGCTATTACAGGAGGAGAAATAATAGTTAATAACGTAAAAATAGAGCATATAAGACCTATCATACATAAATTAGAAGAAACAGGTTCAAAAGTAATAATAGAAAAAAATAAAATACAGCTAATTGGAACAAAAAAATTAAAAGCAACAGATATAAAAACAATGCCATATCCAGGATTTCCAACAGATATGCAATCAGTTTTTGTAAGTATGCTAAGCACTGCAAAAGGTACTTCAATGGTGGTAGAAAATATATTTGAGAATAGATACAAATATGTGAATGAACTCACAAGAATGGGAGCAAAAATTAAAATAGAAGGAAAAGTTGCAATAGTAAAAGGAGTCAGAAAATTAGTAGGGGCAGAAGTAAATGCAACAGACTTAAGAGGAGGGGCAGCAATGTGTACAGCAGCAATTGCAGCAAAGGGCATAAGCAAAATAAAAAATATAGAATATATATTAAGAGGATATGAAAATCTAGACAAAAAACTGACAAAGCTAGGAGCAAATATAAAAATACAAAAATAGCAAAAAATTAAAAAAAAAACATTGAATTTTCAAAACAAATAGTATAAAATATCATTGGTAAGAAGTATCTAAGCCAATGATATTTTTTAAAAGGAGAAATTCATTGAAAACAGTATCTAAAAAAAACCAAAAAAACAAAAAGGCAGTAACATTAAACAAAAATAAATCCAAAAAAAAGAAACAAAAGAAAAGAGGGAAAATACTTTTAACTATAATTTTAATAATTGCAATAGTAATAGTATTTTTATTAATACTATATTCGGATTTATTTAATATAAAAAATATTACAGTATTGAATAATTCAAAAGTTACTACACAAGAAATAATACAAAACTCAGGATTGGCTATAGGAAATAATATGTTTAAAACATTTAAAACTACAAGTGAAAAAGGCATAAAAACTAATCCATACATTGAAAATGTAAAAATAACAAAAAAAATAAATGGAGAAGTAATTTTAGAAATTAAAGAACGAACACCAACATATATGTTGAATACTGAAAATGGATATGCATATATAAATAACCAAGGATATATTTTAGAAATGTCACTTGAGCCTTTACAAATACCTGAAATCATCGGATATCAAACCGTAGATATAACGCCAGGCAAAAGGCTAGAAATTCAAGACTTACAAAAGTTAAATATAGTAATCCAAATAATGAAGGTGGCAGGAGAATTACAAAAATTAGAAGAAGTAAGTAAAATGTTATCAGAAGCGAATATTGATGGGATACAAGATAAATTTACTGTAATTAATATATCAGATGCAAACAATTTTATTATAGAAATACCTAGTGAAGGCAAAACAGTAGAGTTTGGAGACGAAACCTGTATTAATGTAAAAATATTATGGATAATAAAATTAATACTCCTAGAAAAGGGAAATCCTGGAACAATCGTTGTAAATACACCAAATATTAATATAGAGAAAAAAGCATATTTTAGAGAACAAGTTTAATAGAAGGGAGACCAACTATGAAAAAAATAGCAATAACTCTTGGTAGTGTATGTTTAATATTAACAATGGCAATTTTTATACAAATAAAAACTGTGGAGAGCATTACAGAGGAGGAAGGAATTTCACTAAATGATAATGCAGAGCTAAAAGATGAAGTGCTAAAATGGAGACAAAATTACAAGGATGCGTATAAGAAATTAGAGAAAACAGAGAAAAAACTAGAGGAGGTAAGAGCACAAGCAGCCACAAATAGTGAAGTAGATATAGAAGTTAAAAATGAAATAACTAAAAATAATGCTTTGCTAGGTTTAACAGAAGTAAGGGGAAGTGGAATTATTATAAAATTAGATGACAACAGGGAAGTAAATGCAGAAGAAGTACTAGACATAAATTCTTATTTAGTCCATGAACAAGATTTAATACATATAGTAAATGAATTATTCAATGCTGGTGCAGATGCAATTTCAATTAACGGAAAAAGAATAGTTCAAACAACCTCAATACTATGTGATGGAAATATATTAAGAGTTAATGATGAAATGGTTGGAGTTCCAATTGAAATAAAAGCAATAGGATATGCAGAAAGACTTTACTATAATGTAGCAGTAAGACCAGGAGGATACCTAAGATTAATGGCAAGTGATGGAGTTGTTGTGGGAATAGAAAAAAGTGATAATATAACAATACCAAAATATGAAGGAGTATATAAATATGAATATATTTCATCAAAATAATAATGTAAAAAAAATGAAAAAGGGCAAGCTTATAATGACTATAATAATTGGATTAATGTGCTTAATACTTACAATGCTAATATTTATGCAGGTAAAGACTATAAGCCAAACGAATATTTCCGAACTAGAAATTATGAGAGAAAGTGAATTAAAAACCGAAATAACAGCATTAAAAACAAAATACGAAGAAACTGCTATCAAAATAAAAGAAACAAACGAAAAAATATTGGAATATGAAGAAGCAGCAACAGAAGGAAAAGAAGCCTCAATGCTCTTACAAAAAGAACTAAAAGAAACAGAAGATTTACTTGGTAAAAATAGTGTAACAGGAGAAGGTATAATAATTAGAATGTCAGATACTGCAACAAATAGAATAGTTTCAGAAGATCTATTAGAGCTAATAAACTTACTAAAAAATGCAGGAGCAGAAGCAATTTCAATAAATGAACAAAGAATAGTATATGATAGCTATATAGCTGATTTAAATGACCAGAACTATATAACAATAAAGGGACAAATAATAACGGCACCATATACAGTAAAAGCAATAGGAAACACAATGTATTTAGAAAGTGCTATTTCACAAAAAAATTATGGGTATATAGATACTAAAATAGCTGAAGGTAAACAAGTAACAATAGAGAGACAAACAAGCATAGCAATAGCAAGTCATGAACGAAGTTTAGAATTTGAATATGTTAAGGGGGAATAAAAATGGTATTTTTAGCAATTGTAATAGGATGTGTATTAGGTGCAATAATAGGAATGAATGGACCTGTGATTTCATATACTTACTCTGGATATGTAGCCATAGCAATAATTGCAGCACTGGATTCAGTTTTTGGAGGAATCACTTCTGTATTAAAAGGTAACTTTGATTTAAAAATTTTTATATCAGGATTTTTTGGAAATGCAATTTTATCAATAATGCTAACATGGTTAGGAGTAAAATTAAATGTAGATATATATTTAGCAGCTATTGTTGTTTTTGTAGGAAGAATGTTCACTAATTTAGCAATTATTCGTAGATATTATATTGATAAATGGAGTAATAAAATGAAGGAAGTAAAAACGGTAATAAATACTTCCAAGAAAGAAAATGAAAAAATATAGTAACAATAAAAAACACAAGATACAAAGCTTTTATATCTTGTGTTTTTTATTGCAATATGTTTTACTACATAATTATTTTTAATAATAAATTATTATTATAGCATATTGAACCTAATAGTGATGAATTAATAGCTTGTAATATAGAAGAATCTAACATTGGAGCAATTAGTGAGATAACTGCAAAGCCTATAAATACAATGAACAATCCCTCTAATAGACCATAAATTGTTCCACCGAGCTCATTAAACTGTTTCAAAATAGGTAATTTTGCAATTAAATCTGCTAGGAATGTAACAAATTTTAAAGCAACTTTCACAATTACAAAAATAAGTAATAAACATGCTGTTTCAATAAGTGTTCTACTACAAGCGGTAGCAATACTTTGAACTGTATTTTCACTATTTTTTAGTATAATTTTTGGCAATTTTTGAGATAGCTCAACATCATCATCCTCTGAAGCACCTTCTGGTAAAATTTTTTTCGTAATAGCATTTTCAATTTTATTATCAATTTCAGTGTTTTTAATTACTACATTTGCAATGGGTTTATACAATATAAAAGCTATAATAATTGCAATAAAAAATGTGCATAATTTTATTGCAACCTTTATTAATCCACGTTTATACCCAAGGAAAGTAAATAGCAAAATAATTGCAACAATTATTAAATCAATAATTAATGCCATAAAGTATCACCTCCTTATAAAGAAAGAAATTCTATTTTATCTTTATAAACAATACCAGCCAAATTGTTAGAAAGCATAATTGATTGTACCTCTTGATAAGAAGTATAATCTTTTATAAGCCATCCATAATTATTAATAAATAATATTTCCGTTCCAAAATTAACAGCTATTATATTTCCGAAGACCTCAATAGACTTTGGCTCCTTATCTAAAGTATATACTTTCTTTTCAAGAGAAGGAATATCTAAAATTTGCAATTCAAATTTTGATGAAAGAAGACCAGTACTTATTTTTTCAATTTGTATTAACTTATTATTAATATCAGCAAACAAGATATTAGCAACTTTAAAATTCACAACTTCAGAAACAGAATTGTCCTTAATAATATCTATGTGATTATCATATAAACATACCAAAGAACCATTACAATATTTAATGTTTATAATAAGATCTCCTATTGGAGCAAGATAATTATATTCGATAGTATCAGAACTATTAGATAATGCTTTGTCAATAGATATAATTCTAATGCTAGACTGTATAGTAATACCAGAAAAATCAGCTTCAGCCAAGGCCAAAAATTTATTATCATTTGAAATTGTAGAGGATATAACATATGACTTTGCATGATATGTAGTAAGTAATTCAGAACCGCTCACATCAAAAACCTTACAAATTGTTCTATATGTAGTGTCTGATATGGAGGCAGTAATATATCCATTACTATTTATAGAAATGCTAGAAATTTTACCATCTATTTCCTTTTGCCAAACAAGGCTCCTGTTAGAAATTAAATAAATTTTGTTACCAGACTTTTCAGCAATGCAAAGAAATTTACCACTTGAAGCAAAAATTGGTTCAGAGATATCTAAATCTAGAGAAGCCAATTTATCAGCAGATTTATTATAAAACGTTAAAACTCCTTTTTCCAAATATACGATATTATCATTAAATCCAAAAGAATAACCATTTTCTATATAAATTTTAGGTAAAGTATTTTCAGTTATATTTTTTCTAAAAATATATTCATCAAAAAAAGAACGAACACTAACATTTTTAGTATATAGTATTGAAAAAACAACACTCAAAACTATAATTAAAACTATAGTAACTAATATCAGAATTTTTTTCTTATTCATTTTTTTATTCATAGCAAAAACCTCTATATACTTATATCAATAAAACACAAAATTTTCAAGGTATTTTAGAAAAAAATACTACAAATATAATTTGTATAAAACCGCAACAAACCTAAAATAGGATATAATGAATTAAGCAATGTACTAAATCCAACATGGCTTAAAATTATAGCAATAAGACAAATTGAAAAGGCAATAAAGCAATAAAGCCTTCTATTAGAAATATTTAAATTTCTCAAAAATGAATAACCATTAGAAATTGCAGTTGTAAAAATTGCACCTAAAATTAATAAACCACAAATATATTTATAAAAAGCACCCAATTTCGTAGCAATAAAAACAGTAGGTAATTCTAAAGTTTGAATATCAACAAAGTAATAATTTAGTAAAAAAAACAAAGTAATAGTCATCAAAAGAAGAAAAACAGATGTATAGATAGATATAAATTTTGCCTGCTGTATATTTACAACATATTTTTTTAGACTAATCAAGATAGGAATTAAAATGATTGAATTATAACTAGCATATAATAAAGCTTTTATAATCCAAGAAATTCCTACTTCCTGAGAGACATAGAAATCCAAATATGCAAAACAAAAGTAGTTTTTTAAGCCAAGCAATAATATAATGCAAATTAAACAAGGAACAAGAATTTGATTGATTTTCACTAATCCTTTTGTATTATTTAAAAAAGTGATAAAAGACATTATTGAAATCAATATACCACCAAAAATATAAGGCAAGTTAAACTCTTGCACAAAATAAGCTGAAAAACCAGCAACCATAACAATAAAAGATATAAGTAAAAATATATTAATTATGTTACACATAACAGTATTTATAAAGTTAGATTTAGAAAAGATTTTATTAACAAATTGATTATATGAAGAAATATTATATTTAATAATAATATTAAAGCTTTTATAAATAACAAATCCAATTAAAATTGAAGAAAGAATAAGTCCACAAAGTCCTCCAAATCCATAAATACTAAAAAACGTAAAAATTTCTTTACCAGAAGCAAAGCCTGCCCCTATAATTGTTCCAATAATAACAAAAACAGTATTTAACATATATATCACCAATGTAATTTTATGAGAAATAAGAATATCTCATGCATAATTGCAAAACAACAAATAAAATGCTATAATATTATAGGTGATTATTTTGATAAAAAATAAAAAAGTATTATTAATTGCAATAAGTATAGTAATAGTAGTTACTATAGTAGCAGTATTACTAATAATAGGATTAAACAAGGATAAAAAACCAGAAGTAGAAGAAAAAATAGATGTGGAACAACTAGAAATACAGTTTAACAATATTTTCAATAATACAGAAAATGAATATATATCAACAATGTACCATATTGAAGAAAACAAATCAGGAAAATATGATATAAAAGCAGATATACCCTATATACACATTGACACAAATATTGATAATAAAATAAACAAGGAAATAAATGATATATTCATAAAAAAATTATTACAAATAATAAATGAAGGTCAAAATTATACTGTTTTAAAGCTAGATTATACAACCTCAATCAATAAGGATATACTTTCTCTAGCTATAAGATGTGTTTTAAAGGAAGGAAGCAATGCGCAAAGAACAATAATTAAAACATATAACTATGATTTACAAAAAGGCAAAACAATCAAAATAATGGAAATAATACCAGAACAAAAACAAGAAGAAATCCAAGAGATAATAAATAAAAGAATACAAGGGGAAATTAAAAGGGAAAAAACAATTATAGAGCAAGGATATAATGTATATAGAAGAGATCCTGAGAGCGATATATATAAGCTAGAAAATGCAACAGAGTTTTATATAGAAAATAATATATTATACATTATTTATTGCTATGGAAATAACAACTACACGAGTAAAGTAGATATAATAATTACATCAATTTAATAAACTGAAATATGAATGGACAACGAAAGTCTTAATTTCGTTGTCCATTTTCGTTATAATCATTAATTGCTCTCCTATTAAGTTTAAACAACTTTTTCAATTTCCTAATAAATATACGAACAAAATGGAAGGCTTCTCGAGATTGGTCAACAACAGTTAAAGCTGTACATTCTTGCTTAAATAAACTTATTTCTCCATATTTAAGAAGTTCTTCTTTTTTGCTTTCTAAAGCATTCATTAAATCACAATAAAAATCATTGTAAAAAGTATAACCATCGCACACACCTATAACATTTTTGAAGTCATATAATTTCTTCTTCAACTCTTTTAAATCTTCTAAAGTATTAATATGATTAAATTCACAAGAAAAACAATTTCTAATAATAAAATTTTGTATGTTAAAAAACAATTTTGATATATTATATTTTTGAGTAGAAATAATAGTATTTAACTCCTTTATATCGCTAATCTTATCTATATTTTCTAATTCACTTGTATAACATACAAGATCAGTTTCAAGATGCAATAATTTATCTAATTGTCTTACAATTCTGTTATAAATTCTTTTATTAAACTTTGCAATAAAAGTGTTTTTAAAAACATCATTATTGTTTAAAACACTATGATACAAAGGATATGTACCTGTAAAATAAGATATTTGATTTACTAAAGTACACTCTAAAGGATAATAGTTAGGGCTAATAGTCTTTATTAAAATACCGAAATATCTCTCCTCTGTTATATTAGACATATTGGCTTCAGAGGCCATAAGTTGAACTGCAGCCTCATTAATAGCTAATCCAGAAGTTAATGAGGTCAAACCAATAAAACCATTTTTATTTGCAAGTCTGCCTTCTTGTATAAAATGTATACATTCATGCATAGCTACCTCAGGGATAGAAGAAAAATCTAAAGCTTCATTAAAATATATCGAATTAGAATTAGCAATATATTTAGCACCACTAGAATCCTTAGGCATTGTTGCTGTATACATATCTAAAGAGCGAAAAGAATTATATAAAGCTTGCCTGTCCAAATCATGCTCAGGAAAAGCAAGGCAAAGCTTTATAGCAAGGTCTTTAGACACAATTTTGATTTGATTAGAATCCAATTCTTTAATATTAGAAATTCCTTCTTTTTTCAATAATAAATCTATATTCATTAGTAGCTCCTTTTTATAATTCATTTGTTCACATTAATTATACAACAAAACTTGCAAAAAAAATATTACAATTATGTTAAAAAAATGTTACAATTTGGTTACAAAATTGAGAAAATATCATAAAAATGTCATAAAACGTAAAAAAGGCTTAAAAACAGAGGAAAATACAATTTAAAAGAAATATCAGTATTGACTTATCATAGAAAAATATGTCATAATAAAAAGTAGTATTATATGAAGGAGAGAAAGATATGATACAAAAAAGAAAAAAGCAAATAAAATTTATCATATTAATTGCAATAATAATTGGATTAATTGCAGGAGGAACATTTTGGATTTTAGCAAATCATAGAGAAGAAACAAAAACTGAAGAAATAACAGAGCAAATAGACTTTTCCTCTAAAAGATTAATTGTAACAACAGATTCAGAATTGAAGGAAACATATAATGCAAAAAGTGTAAATAAGACCTATTCTGGTAAGTATGTGGTAAAATATGAAACTGAGACTGATACGAAAAACGCATATAAAAATTTAAAAAATGATATTAATATACAAGAAGTTTATGTAGATAAAAATATAAAAATAAATACACAAACAATAGAGCCAAGTACAATACTATATTCTTCAGTTAATCAAATAGATGGATCAAATGTGGAATCTTGGGGTACATATGCAATGGGTCTAAATGAGACACAAACAAAAATAAACAGTAATTCATCAAAAGAAAATGTAGTGGTGGCAATAATAGATTCAGGATTTGATTTAGGGCATAGTTTTATGCAACAGCAAAATCTTGCATCAAGAATAGATGAAAGATATATAAATGTGACGGACAATTCAAAAAATATGTCAGATAAATATTCAGTAGGAATATCTGGTATTGAAGGACATGGAACAGGAGTAGGAAGTGTTATTTTAGATGCAACTCCAAACAAAGTCAAGTTACTACCGATAAAAGTACAAGACAATAATGGGGAAATGAGTTTTGAATATATACTTGCAGCAATGAGGTATGCAATAGACAATAGTATTGATGTGATTAATATAAGTTTAGTTTGGGATAATCAAGAATTTAGCTCATTTACTAATAACATGCAACAACAAATAGAAGATATATTTCAAGAGGCGATTAATAATAATATAACCATAATTGCTGCCGCTGGAAACGGTAAAAATGGTAAAAGAATTGATATGAAAGAAGTATGTCCTGCTACATATAGTGGAGTATTTAGTGTTGGTGCACTAGAAACAAATTTAATAAAATATAATAGTAATGATAAAATTTCAGAAACTATATATCAGCAAGCTCAAAATTCAGGGGCAGATAATTTATCATATACGCAGTTTTCAAATTATGGAGAAATGTTGGATTTTTCTGCTCCAGGTAAAGATATATTGTGTATGATTCCTCGTGCATCACAGAGTGGAGAAGGAAAACTACTAGCTCGGAACTTCATGTGCTTCACCTTATATAGCTGCAACAGTTGCAACTATAAAAAGTTATAACAAAGAATTAACAAATGATCAAGTATATGAAATATTAAAATATTATTCTTTAGACTTAGGTTCTACTGGCCGAGATAACGATTACGGACACGGAATGCCATGTTTTAAGGATTATTCGGAATGTACTTGCAATTGTGAGAATTGCGACAAAATATATTGTTTTGGATGTTCATGTGCTACTTGTAAATATCATGAACCACAACCTAAAACCCTAACAAATATAGAAATAACAAAAATGCCAAATAAGACAGTATATGAAGAAGGAGAAAAATTTGACCCAACAGGAATGGAAGTAACAGCAACATATAGTGATAATTCACAAGACATAGTAGAAGGTTACTCATATACACCAACAGAAAAATTGAAAACAACAGATACAAAAGTGGTAATTAGCTATACAGAGGAAAATATAACAAAAACTGCAGAAGTAAATATAACAGTAAATGCTAATCCAACACCACCACCAGTTGAAAAAACCCTAGAAAATATAGAAATAACAAACCATCCAACAAAAACAACATATGAAGAAGGAGAAAAATTTGACCCAACAGGAATGATGGTAGTAGCAATATATAGTGATAATACAAGAGCAGTAATAACAAATTATACATATAGTCCAGAAGGAAGCTTGAAAACAACAGATACAAAAGTGGTAATTAGCTATACAGAGGAAAATATAACAAAAACTGCAGAAGTAAATATAACAGTAAATGCTAAGCCAACACCAGAACAAAAAATCTTAACAAATATAGAAATAACACAAATGCCAAATAAAATTGTATATAAAGAAGGAGAAAAATTTGACCCAACAGGAATGGAAGTAACAGCAACATATAGTGACGGAAGTAGAGAAAACATAAACAACTATAACTGTTTTCCTATAACGGCACTAACAACAAACCATACACATATAACAGTTACATACACTGAAAATGGAAGAACAGTAACAGCAAAAGTACAAATAACAGTAATATCAAATGGAAACAATACTTCTGACGATGATAATAACTCAAACAACAATCAGGGAAATACAAATCAAAATAATAATAGTCAAACAAACACAAATCAAAATAATCAAAACAATAACAACCAAACAAATAATAACCAAGTAAGCATAAATCAAAATAATAATTTAGTAAATAAAACTAATACAACAGCAAAAGATGGTAAAATAGCACAAACAGGAGTAGAAACATATATAATACCAATAATAATTATTTCAATAATAGGAGCTATAGGATTTATCAAATATAAACAATATAGAGACATATAACTCTTGAAAATTTTAAAAAATACTGTTATAATAATGTTCTAGAAAAAGGAGATTTCATGAAAAGAGCATTAACTATAATAGTATTTTTTATTGCATTTTTATTCATATATTTTCTACAGACAAATTTTTTTAATTGGTATAATATTGCAGGAATACAACCAAACTTATTTATAATTCTAGTTCTATTTATAGGATTATTTCTAGGAAGAAGATATGGAGTGCTACTAGGAATTATATTTGGATTTTTGCTAGATTTATTTATAGGAAAACGAATTGGCTTTAATTCGATAATGCTAGGAATATCTGGATTAATTGGAGGAATCTTAGATAAGAGTTTTTCTAAAGAAAGCAGAATCACCTTTATGCTGATGTCTACTGCTGTAACAATACTATGCGAGATAATAAACTATACACTACAAATAATATTAGTAGGAGCATCACCAGTTTTCACACAATTCATGAAAATAGTTACAATTGAAGCAACATATAATGCAATTTTAATTATAATATTTTATCCTCTAATACAAAAGCTAGGTAACAAAACAGAAGAAATATTCAAAGAGAATAAGTCATTAATGAAGTATTATTAGGAGGAATAAATTGGCGACTTTAAATAAAAAAAATGTAAGATATAATATACTATCAATAATAGTATATATAATAGGAATAATTTTAATAATACAATTATTTAATTTACAGATAGTGCATGGAGAAGAATATTTAGAACGAGCAAACTCAAGATTAACACGTGAAATCACAATAAAAGCAGCTAGAGGGAATATATTAGATTGTAATGGAAATATATTAGCTGGCAATAAAATAAAATATTCTTTAAAAATATATAAAAGCAAAATAGACCAAGAAAACTTAAATAGAGCTATTCTAAATACAATTAATATTCTAGAAAATAGTGGAGATACATATAAGGATGAATTTCCAATAAATATTAATCCAGTAGAATACAAACATGAAAATATACAAAATTGGCTAGAAACAAATAACTTAGAAGAACAAACAACAGCAGAACAGGCATTAAATTATTATATAAAAAAATACAAACTTGAAGAATATAATATAGAAACTGCAAGAAAGATAATAGGAATTAGATATGGAATAGAAAAAAGTGGATATACCGCAATGAGAGGCTATGAAATATCCTCAAATATAAGTGAAAAGAGTGTAGCACAATTTGAAGAAATGAACAATAATTTTCCAGGATTTGATATAGAATATAAGCCAGTTAGAAAATACTATTATGGAGACTTAGCAGCACACGCTTTAGGATATGTTGGCAAGATAGATAAAGATGAATATGATAAGAATGAAGGATATTCACTAGATGATTATATAGGAAAAACAGGAATAGAATATGTTTGTGAGAATTATTTAAAAGGAACAGATGGTCTAAAACAAACAGATATGTCAATAGATGGAACGACAACAGGAGAATATATCACTCAAGAAGCAATAAAAGGAACAGATGTTGTATTAACAATTGATGCAAAAGTCCAGCAAGTAGCAGAAAAAGCATTAAGAAAAAACATAGAGAAAATAAACAATGGTGGATTTGGAAAAAAAAGAGAAGTCAATACTGGAGCAGCTGTAGTATTAAATGTAAAAACAGGAGAAGTAATTGCTCTTGTAAGTTATCCAACATTTGAACCCCAACTATTTGTAGAAGGGATATCAACAGAAAAATGGTTAGAATATACAGCTAAGGGGAAAAGTGCATTATTAAATAGAACAATACAAAGTGCATATGCTCCAGGCTCAATATTTAAGATGATACCTGCAATAGCGGGTTTAGAAACAGGGAAAATAACCAAAAATGAACTAATAGAATGTACAGGAATATACCCTAAAGGATATAAACCAACCTGTTGGTATTATACAACATATGGACGAGGACATGGAAGACTAACAGTATCACAAGCCATTCAAAAATCATGTAATTGCTATTTTTACGAAGTAGGTACCAGAATAGGAATAAGTAAAATAGAAGAATATGCAACATATTTTGGATTAGGACAAAAGACAAATATTGAACTACCAGGAGAGAACTCTGGTACTCTTGCAGGAAAAACACTATATGATAAATTAGGAGAAACTTGGTACTATGGGAATACATTGTCAGCAGTTATAGGACAAGCAGAAAATAATTTTACCCCACTACAAATGGCAAGATACATTGCGATGCTTACAAATGGAGGGAAGCAAGTAGACGTAAGTATTATTAAAGATGTAATAAATAGTAAAGGTGAAACCATAGATAAAAAAGAAGTAGAGACCTATGTAAATAACAAGCTAGGAATTAAAGAAAATAATATTCAAGATTTAAATTTGCAAGAAGAAAACTTGAAAACTGTATTAGAAGGAATGCAATCAGTTACAGAGGAAGGGGGTACGGCATATTCAATATTCAAAGATTTCGACATACAAATAGGAGGAAAAACAGGATCAGCAGAAGCAGGAGATAAAATAAATGCATGGTTTGTAGGCTTTGCACCATATGAAACCCCAGAAATAGCAGTTGTGGTATTTGTGGAGAATGGTTCTCATGGCTATTACAGTGCAGAAGTAACTAAAGAAATTATGGAGGCATATTTTGGATTAAATGAAGAAATAAAAGAAAACGAAAAAGTCAAGCCATATATAGAAATTAATGAATGATTGTGAGGAAGATATAAAATGAGAAGTGTTATATTAGTTAATATGAAAAAAAATGAAATAATATTGAAAATAAATGAAGAGGCAACCCAAGAACAAATAATAGAAGCTTTACAAAAAAAGCTTCCAGTATTAAAAAAACTATATAAAGAAGCCAAAAACCCTATAAAAGTATCAGGGAAATTTTTGAGAGATAAAGAAATGGAAGAAATTAGAGGCATTATAAAAAAGGAAATCAATGTAGACATACAATTTGATAATATAAACAAACTAGGACTTGCAGGAATAAAAAAAGTATATGAACAAAATGTTCAAACTTCAGAAACATATTTCCTACAAGGAGGAATAAGATCAGGACAAAGAATTGAAGTTGAAGGAAGTATAGTTATATTAGGAGATGTAAATAATGGAGCAGAAATTATTGCGGGAGATAATATAGTAGTATTAGGCGTTTTAAGAGGATTAGCACATGCAGGAGCAAAAGGCAACAAAAAAGCTATAATAGCAAGCCATAAAATTGAAAGTGCACAACTAAGAATAGCAAATATGTTAAAAGAAATAGAAAAAGAAGACCTAGAAGAAACTAAACAATTTGCACAAGTAGAAGAAGACTTTATTGTTCTAAAATAATAATGCAATTAAAGAAAATAATAAAGCCTTATTATCACTATATAGGGAGGTATTAAAATCACCACCTATTAGTGGTAATAACTCTACCATTTTATCCATTTTAATATACTGATCTACCTTATTTTGTTTAGTTTCATTCAAGAAAGGTTTAAGATCATACAATAATTTGGAACGAGGATTACCACTTTTAGAATTCATTTTGTCCATTATAGATTTTATCTTTAAAATAGTATCTATATCAATATCAGGAGAAGTAGCAGTAGAAGAACCATCGGAGTTTGATGAACTATTTGAGGCATTATTAAGTACCCCCATAATATTATCTATCATCTCAGGAGAAATACTATCCTTATTTATATTAAATTTCTCAAAAATACTAGATAAATCATCATTCACAACAAAAAACTCCTTATTTATTATTCTGATTAAATTCTTTTAAAATATCTTCTTTGCTTTTACCTTGCAAAATTTGGTTGGCTTTTGCAATTCCAGCCTCTAATTCATTTTTATTCATTTTTGATAAAGCCTGCAACAACTTATTCATATCAATATTATTATTCATTTAAAATCAACCCTTTCATAATTAAATATATGAATAGAGAGGATAAATATGTGAATAATAAAAAAATATATTTACAAATATGTTTTTTTTATGTTATAATTTATTATATAAATAAAAAAGGAAGAAAAAATATGAATCAAATTTTATCAAGTGGAAATGGAAATAGAAGTAGAAGACCACATAGAACAGGCAGTGACGTATTAGATATGAAAAAAATAATAATTATATTTTCTATTATAATACTAGTATTTGCAATGATTATAATTATTGCAAAAATTTTTGGTATGGCGAAAGAAAGAAATCAGAAGAAAAACATAAACATAGCCAATTTAAATAGGCCAAACATTTCAGTAGAAGAAAAAGATAATAAAGCTATAATAAACATATCATATGATGATGGATTAAATAAAGTAGCATATTGGTGGAATGAAGAAACTGTAAATGAAATTAATATGAATGGCTCTACAAAAGTTACAAAAACACTTGATATACCAAGTGGGGATTATAATGTACTACACTTAAAAGCAACAGCTTTAGATAATAGCTATAATGAACTTGAACAAGAATTTAAAGTAGGAGACTATGATCCAGACAAACCAACAATAGATATATTTGAAATTCAACAAGAGGGAGAAATAATTGTAGACCCTAACAATCCAGAGGAAGAAAGTGTAAGAAATGAAAATGTAAAACTAAAAATAATAGCTCGTAGTAACAAAGGAATGAAAAATATAATTTATCATTGGGAAAAAGAGAATGGAGAAATCACAGAAGAAATAGTGACAGAACCTGACACAGAAAACCAAAAAGAATTAATTACAATAACACAAGCAGAAAGAGGAAAAAATAGACTATTTATTACAGCTACAGATTTAGAAGGAGGAGTACGTACAAAAGAAAAAGTGTTTAAAGGAATATCTAAACCAACCTTTGAATATGTTGTATACCAAACAGAAAGTGGCAATATATTAAACATTAAAGTAAAACATGATAGTGGCTTCAAAAAGGTAATTATAAAAATAAACGGACAAGAATTTGTATATGATGAAAACAATCCGGAATATAAATTAAGTACAACAAACCTAGAAATGAATATAAATATTGAACAAGGAGAATATTCAGTAGAAGTTTCAGCATATACGCAAGAAATGCCAAGTAAAGAGTTTAAAGATGACCCTAAATATGTTAAAATTTAAAAGGAGAAAACAATGTTCCAAGAAATATATGTAATAGATGAACATGTAGAATTAACAGAAGAATTAAAAGAAAAATTTATCGAGCATGGAAACTTAAAATTTAAAAGAATATCAGCAAATGATATACAAAGTATACTAAAGAATTTACCACAATTAATTATAATAAATGATGATACAATAAATATAGACTCAATAGAATTATGCAAACAAATAAGAACAAACGAAGATAATAACATAATACCAATAATAGTAGTATCATCAAAACAAGATAAAGAATTTAAAATGGATCTTGCAAAGAACTATGTAGAATACTATGTAGATAAAATGATGGGAATAGAGTATTTATATTACAGAATAAGAAATATATTCAGACTTTTAGTAGTTAATAGAACAATTAGCCCATTAACAGGACTACCAGGAAATGTACAGATACAAACAGAACTAAAAAAGCGATTATTGCGAAAAGAAAAATTTACAGTTTTGTATTTGGACTTAGATAACTTTAAAGCATATAATGATGAATATGGATTTCTAAAAGGCGATGAAATAATAAAATTTACAGCGAAATCAATACTTGTAAATGTTAATAACACTGAAAAATCAAACATGTTTGTAGGCCATATTGGTGGAGATGACTTTGTTGCAATACTAGATAGTGATGTAGAATATGAAGAAATATGTAAAAAAATAATATCCGAATTTGACAAGAAAGTAAGATATTTCTTTACAGAAGAAGATTTAAATAGAGGATACTTTAAAATTCAAAATAGAAAAGGTAAAATGGAGCATTTCCCATTAACATCAATATCTATCGGTGTAGTTGTAGTAGATGAAAATAGATTTGCAAATGTATTAGAAATAGGAGAAGTGGGAGCACAAGTTAAGCATATAGCAAAAAAACATAAAGGAAGTTGTTATGCAATAGATAGAAGAAAACATTAAAATACATACAAAATAGTAATTTTCATAATCAGACCGTCATATAATTTATATGGGGGTCTTCTTGTATGCTTATATTAAATAAAAAAAGAATATATATAATTTTAATATGTCTAGTTATATCAACAATAGCTTTCAAAATAAAACCAGTAAAAAATCTAAAAACTAAAGAAACAGTAGCACTTCCAGTAAATAAAAAAGTAATAGTCTTAGATGCAGGACACGGTGGAGAAGATCGGTGGTGCAACGGTAGATAGCACATCTGAAGCTAACATAAATTTAAAAATAACATTGAAAGTCCAAAAATTATTAGAACAAGCGGGAAGCACAGTAATATTAACCCGCTCAGATGAAAACGGTATATATGATTTAGACAAGAACACATTAAAAGAGAAAAAAGTTTCTGACATAAAAAATAGAGTGAAAATAGGAAATGAAGCACAAGCGGATATATTTGTATCAATACATCTAAACAAAATACCGCAAAATCAATATTGGGGATGGCAAACCTTTTTTAAAAATGGGAACGAATATAGTAAAAAATTAGCTAAAAGCTTACAGCAAGGGTTAAACCAAACAATTCAAAAGGAAAACAAAAGAGAATCTTTAAAAATAGAAAATGTATATATAATAGAGCATGTTGAAATTCCAACAGCAATAGTAGAATGTGGGTTCTTATCAAATCCAGAAGAAAAAGCACTGTTAGAACAAGAAGAGTATCAGGATAAACTTGCATGGGGAATTTATATAGGAATCATGGACTACTTCCTTGAAGGTAATCCATGATTATGAATAGTATAATGAATAGTGAATTAATAATGGTGACTAGAATAAGCCGATAATTTTTCCATTTGGTAAAACATCAATTTTTTCTGCTGCTGGAATTTTAGGAAGACCAGGCATTGTCATAATAGAACCAGTCAAAGCCACAATGAAACCAGCACCAGCAGAGACTTTTATGTCTCTTACTGTTACCTCAAAGTTTTCAGGTGCACCGAGCTTAGTCATATCATCTGAAAAACTATATTGTGTTTTGGCAATGCAGACAGGAAGCTTACTAAAGCCTAGATCTGTTAAACAATTAATTTGTTCTTCAGCATCGGAAGTAAACTTCACTCCACTTCCACCATAAATTTTCTTTACTATTTTTTCTATTTTATTTTTAATACTGTCTTCTAATTCATAGCTGTATTCGAAATTGTTTTCTTCATTGCAAAGGTCTATTACTTCTTTTGCAAGCTCTAGCCCACCATTTGAACCTTTTGCCCAAACATCAGACAACACAGCTTTTACGCCAAGCTCTTTACATTTATTAATAACCAAATCAATTTCTTCTTGTGTGTCTGTAGGGAATTTATTTAGTGCAACTACTGATGGAAGTTTATATACATCTTTTATATTGTGAATATGTCTTAATAAGTTTGGAATTCCTTTTTCTAATGCTTCTAAATTTTCCATATTTAAATCTTCTTTATTCATTCCACCATGCATTTTTAAAGCTCTAATGGTTGCAACTATTACAACTGCACTAGGTTTTAAATCTGCCAATCTACATTTAATATCTAAAAATTTTTCAGCCCCTAAATCGGCACCAAAACCAGCTTCTGTCACAGCATAATCTCCGAGCTTCATTGCTATTTTTGTAGCTATTACAGAATTGCAACCATGTGCAATATTTGCAAAAGGACCTCCATGAACAATTGCAGGTGTATGCTCAAGGGTTTGAACTAAATTAGGTTTAAAAGCATCCTTTAAGAGAGCAGTCATAGCTCCTTCAGCTTTTAAATCTCCTGCTGTTACTGGTTTGTCCTCATATGTATATCCAACAATCAATTTAGAAAGTCTTGCTTTTAAATCTTCCATAGAAGTGGCCAAACAGAAAACTGCCATTACCTCAGATGCAACTGTAATATCAAAACCATCCGCACGTGGAACACCATTTTTCTCTCCACCAAGACCATCTTGAACAAAACGAAGTTGACGGTCGTTCATATCTACACATCTTTTCCAGGTTATTTTTGTAGGGTCAATATTTAAACTATTTCCTTGATATATATGGTTATCAAGCATGGCAGCAAGTAAATTATTTGCTGCACCTATTGCATGAAAATCGCCAGTAAAATGTAAATTGATATCCTCCATTGGTACAACTTGAGCATATCCACCACCAGTAGCACCACCCTTAATGCCAAACACAGGACCTAAAGAGGGCTCTCGTAATGCAATAACTACATTTTTTCCGAGTTTTTTAAGACTATCTGCTAAACCGATGGTAGTTGTAGTTTTACCTTCTCCAGCAGGAGTTGGATTAATAGCAGTAACAAGTATCAGTTTGCCATCTTTCTTATTTAAATCATCTAGTAAAGATAAATCAATCTTGGCTTTATAATTTCCATATTGATCAAGATACTTTTTATCAATACCGGACTCCATTGCAATTTCATTTATATTCTTCATTTCAGTATTTTGGGCAATTTCAATATCAGACATCATATCTAAACACCTCACATTTATTAATATATAAACAAAATAAAAAAAAGTCAACAAAAAAGAATAAAGTTATTGAAAAAAAAACTTTATTATGCTAAACTAATAAATAGAGGGTATATGTTTACAAAAGAATGAGATGGAGGAAACATGAACAAAACAGTAGAAAAAATTGTAGTTAGTGAAGAAGGAATTGAAGTAATTTCTATGTCAGAAGGAGTAAAAAGCATAACACAACTCAGCTTAGAGCCGGAAGAAAATGAACTACAAAATATATTGGAGAGATATAATTTAAGTAGTATTAACAATTACTCATTTGATATAAATATTGTACGAGCATTAGCAGATAGTGAAGAGCAACTACGTAATTATTTAGAAACTTGTAAGAAGCTAAATAGCTTAAACAAGTAGCATTTTAAAATGCATATAAGGAGAAAAAAATGAAAAACGACGAAGGAAATAATATACCAATTATAGTATATTACTTAAAAAAACTTAAAGATAGTACTTTAAGCACTGAAAAACAAGTAGAGCTATATAAACAAGCAAAAAAAACAACAAGGACATTTAAAGATGCGAAACTAATTATGGGAATAAGAGATAGAGTATATTATACAATACAAGAACTTTTACATAAAAAAGGAAGAACTCAGAAAACACTAAACCCAGGAAAACCAACATTAGCGGAAAAAAGGCAAGAATGGATAGATAGTATGCTAATAAATGATAATTTAGGGGCTCAAAAAAAAAGCCTCCTATTCAACAAAATCAGCAAATTACATCAAGCGGCAGGTCAGAAGGAGATAAAATAGAAAGATAAAAAAGACAGAAGAATTAAGTAAAAACTGTCTTTTTTTGTCGAATTTTGTCGAACGATTTTTCTTTACAAACTAAAAAATGTATGCTAGAATAATTACATCTTTAATTGCGAAAGCAATTTCAAAATAATTTCTAGGAAAAGAATAAAGTTCTTTTATTCTAAAAATCCAAAAAAACAAAATTTGATTTTAATATTGAAAAGAGGTGAAATGCATAAAAAATTACACAAAATTAACTGTAAGCCTCATAACTATAATTCTAATAATATTTACATTAACTACAGTAAACTTAGCATATGAGAGCTTACAAAACAATAGACATACAGAAGAAAATAGTTATGAAGGAACACAAAAAGAAGAAACTATAGTAATAGATGAAGATGAAAAAATTGAAACCCTCCTTAAAAATACAAGTGGTTTGAATGAAAAGTTGTGGCAGGTTGAAATTCCTAATATAAACTTAATAGCTCCAATAGCACAAGATACAACACAAGAAGTTATGAAAAAATACGTAGGACATTTTATAAATACAGCCTTTTGGAAAGGCAATGTAGGACTTGCTGCCCATAACAGGCGGATTCCCAATTAATTATTTTGAAAAAATTAAAGACTTAAAACTTGGTGATGAAATATATTATAAAACACAATATGGAACAAAGACCTATGAAGTAATCTTATCTACAATTATTGATGAAACAGACTGGTCATATTTGCAAAAAACTGAGGAAAACAAAATCACACTAATAACATGTGTAAGAAATAAACCTAACAAACGACTTTGCGTACAAGCAATAGAGAAAGTATAACAAAATTAAAAGAAAGGAAATTA
>OLNZ01000206.1_pt1 | contig 65068 bp, 61 predicted proteins | sample 1672981 | NCBI WGS metagenome assembly OLNZ01 (sample SAMEA3136743, study PRJEB25190) | human gut metagenome | biome: human gut; feature: human-associated habitat; material: faeces | place: Austria | collected 2013 | reverse complement strand
TGTCTGCACGGTCTGCGGCGGCGAATACGGCGAGATGGCGGCACACAGCTTCACGGCTGAAAAAGCAGAGACGCAGTATTTGAAGTCTGCTGCAACCTGTACCGAAAAGGCGGTCTATTACAAGTCCTGCACAGTCTGCGGTCTGAGCTCCGAGGGCACGGCGGATGAGGCGGCCTTCTTCTCCGGCAATGCGCCGGACCACAACTGGGGCGCTTGGACGTCCAACGAAAACGGCACCCATACCCGCACCTGCACCGTTGACGGATGCTCTGCAGGCACGCAAACGGAGAATTGCATCGATGCAAACAAAAACCACAAATGTGATATCTGCGATTATATAATCAGCGAGTGTGCAGACGCTAACAAAGACCACAAGTGTGATTATTGCGGCAAGAAGCTGACTGAGCATACCGGCGGGAAAGCGACCTGCATGGACAAGGCAAAGTGCGAGGTCTGCGGTGCGGAATACGGTGAGCTTGATCCGAAGAACCACACCAACTTAAAGCACTTCCCGGCAAAGGCGGCGACCAAGACCACCGAGGGCAATATCGAGTACTGGTACTGCGAAGGCTGTGGCAAGTATTTCAGCGACAAGGACGGTACAAAGGAAATCAAAAAAGCCGACACCGTAACGGTGAAGCTGAAGGACGATTCAAAATCTCCCCAGACCGGCGACACCAGCAATGTGTTTCTATGGCTCACGCTGCTGTTTGTCAGCGGCGGTGCAGTAACCGTAACAACCGTTTACGGCAGGAATAAAAAGCGCAGCGTAAAGTAAAATCAAATATTTAACCCAAGGGCGGCTGTCGGAAACGGCAGCAGTCTTTCCTATCACAATATACCGAAAAAGGTTGACGAACAAGTGTTCTGTATAATATAATCTATATGCTCTCATTAGAGAGCCACAACTGAATATCTGAGTGAAACACAAGGCAGCAGCCGAAAGAGATTGCGGCTGCGCCGTTCCTGTTGCAGCGTCTGCCTGCGGGACGGAAAAAGCAGACACTGAAGGTTTCTGAATTTCAGAGCCGGTACATAGTTTCATCAAAGATATAGCGAGAGATTTTCTCCCGCTGATTTGATGTGCTGTGTACCGGCTCTTTTTGCCGTTCCATATTCATTAGCAGAAAATTTACAAAAAATCTTCGTTCAAATCGAAAATAATTTTCCAATTGATTAGTGGGAAGACAATGAGAATTGCAGTAAACCACCTGCCATTCCATGCAACTGGTGTTCAGCCACGGTTGCGGATATACTCGGTAAGCAGGAGTACTGCGGCGATTGCGGAGAAAAGCTGTATTACAGCGTCACCAATAACTACAAACAAGAACAGGCGTATTTCTTCTGCTTCTCCTATCGCAAGAACTCCGAAGTCTGCTCTGCCCACTATATCCGTGAAAAGGTAGTGGAGCAGATCGTGCTGGAAAGTATGCAGCGCATCCTGCTGAATGTGCAGGCGTTTGAGAAAGAATTTGCCCGCAAACAGATGGACTGCTACACGGAGGACAAGAAAAAGCAGCTGACAGCAAAGCGCCGGGAGCTATCCAAGGCGAAGAAGCGTATTGCAGAGATCGATGCTCTGATTCAGAAAATCTATGAGGACAACGCCAGCGGAAAGCTGTCCGATGAACGCTACGCCACCCTGTCCCTGTCCTATGAGGAGGAGCAGATTACGGAGCTGAAAGCATTGACGCCGGAGCTGATTCACGAGTTCGTGGACAGGATCGTGGTCTATGCGCCGAAAACGATTGATGGCAAGCGTGTACAGCTTCTGGACATCTATTACAGCGGCGTGGGCATTCTGCACGAACTGCCCCCGGAGGAAATGGAAGAAGCCTTCCAGCAGCACCTCATCGAGCGTAACAAAGAGAAAACGGCGTAACCACAGGGGTTACACCGTTTCAAAGAAACAAATTTAATTGAGCTACAAGAGCCGCCCCGGGGCACCTTTCTTACGGAGGGTGCCCCAATAGTTGTTTTTTCCCTTGTGCAGAAGATGGGGTGAGTGAGGTCCAGCGGACCTCATGGTACGAACCGACCAGAGCGGAGCGGAGACCTTGAACCTATGGGTTCAAGGGACTCCGCTGCATAAACAAAAAAGACCATCCAAATGGATGATCTTTTTGTTTATGCAGAAGATGGGACTTGAATCCACTCCACTATTATTGAAAAACCTTTATTTTTCAAGGCCTTACAGTACCTGATAATTATATATTGTTGTCAAATTTTATACATTAAATACTATTTCTCTTTCAAAATCCTAGTATATTCAATGCTTTCCATGATTTATCCTGTTGTCAAAATCATACATACTTAGACATTTGTTTTATTTTATAATCAATCGTATCATTTGTTGGAATAATATAATTGTTAAGAGTTGTTGATACTTGAGCATGTCCAAGATATTCTGCTATAGTCGCCAAATCAATATCCGGACTCTTACTTAGAGAACTAGCAAAAGTCTTACGTATTATATGGGAATGAAATTCACTTATATCAACCTTTTGACATAACCCCTCTAACGTCCGAGCCAATGCATTTGCTCTTGATCTCACATCCTCGCCATCATACGCTAAGTATTTTGAACGATAGTTCTTTATACGTCTGTATTGGAACAAGATATTAAACAACTCATATGCTGTATCTGAAATTGGTATCTCACGTATTCCTTTCGGCGTTTTCGTCGTGCCATCATAATATACACATTTACCTATTGAATTGCCATATTCATCTCTTACTCTATGGCGCTTTGAACTCTTGTCTACTCTAACAATACGTCTTTCCAAATCAACATCATCTACTTGCAAAGCTGCAAGTTCACCAATTCTTAAGCCAAGCGAAAAATTGATAATCAACATTATTACATGAGCAAACTTCGCTGGATATACATTCTCATCAATACCTTTCTCTTTCAGTATTTGCTTATCTTTCTGAGATACTGCATACTCTTTCTGTACTTTATTATATATTTTACCTTTAGGTATTCTTCTTCTTATTCTTTTCCAATCAAGCTTAGGAAAATCAACTGTCCCCGAATCAAAATAGTCTATCTCAAAATCCCATATAAACTCTATGACAGCCTTGATAATATGTCGAATCCTTTGGTATTCCTTATTAGTGATTCTATCTCTTTGATGCAAAACCACATTAAGAAAATTCTCTACTGCTTCTGTAGTAATATTTCTGATATCCATTGATGCTATTTTACTATCTAAAAAGTACTTATTATATGTAGCCTCATATCGATCTACAGTCTGCTTTTCCAATGACGTATAAAAAAGAAGATAATTTCTATACCGATAAAAACAGTACTTGAAAATAAATCTTCCTTCTCCCTCTAAAATTGCACGCATCTCTTCATCTGCTTCTTGTATATCAGCATTGCAATTAGCCAGATATTCATTTTCTCCATAACAAGCTGTTCTTTTTCCATCATCTTCCTTTATATATACTTGATATCGGCCATCCTTACGAAGAGTTGCAGTCCTGCGTTTACTTATCCTTATAACTTCCTTCTTCCTCATATTTGTTCTGCAATGTTTTTTATATTCGGAATATATATTAACATCTCCTAAACATTCTTGCAAATTGAGGGGAGATGTCATTATTCCAACATATGCATTTCACATCTCCCTTCCTTATTATATAGAGGAAACGTAAAAATACACATAGTATACTCTTGCGTTTCCCTTATACTAATTTATATGCTTGACAGCATTCCCCTAAAATGATTATCTGCCTCTAATCATTCTTCCCCGGTGGTTTTCGTCCCCGGGTTCCCATCTCTATGTTTCCATAGAGGTTCTGGAAGGTGAGTTTTTTCCGCTCCATTCCTTTACTTCAATATTACATCAAATATTTCCTCGCATTTATATCCACAACAGATACAGGAATATCATGGCAGCCTCTCAGCCATCTTGCATTATTCAATTGAGAAGGTACGTTTGTTTTAAAAACAGAGTTAAAGGTATGCATTTTGTCTCCACTTCATTTTTTGTTAAATATCAACACATTTTGCAACAATATGTCGAATTTCATTTGACAGATTGTCGACAATAAGTTAATATATTATCGAGAGTAAAAGGCATGCTTTTTACTCCTTATTACAGAATGATAACTCACAGTATTGTTTTAAGGAGATCTAATATGAGTATAGAATACATAAACCAATTAAATGAAAAAGCAACCAATTCCGACAAAAAATATGCAATTGTTGACTTAAGTGATGTCAAATTAGATATAGCTAATCCTCGTTTTGCAAGCACATCTGAATTTAAAAATTCAGAAATTACAGAAAAAGAAATTATTTCTTATTTAGTACAATACGGAAAGCTCGTCAATATCATAAATAGTATTATAAGAAACAACGGCTTATATTGGGAAGAATGGCTCTCATGCGTAAGGGATACAGACGGAAAACTTATTGTTTTGGAAGGAAATCGTCGTGTTTCCGCCTGTAAAGCAATACTTGATTCAAGTCTCCTTCCAGAGCAAACATCTGGTATCAATTACCGTCCACAGCAGGAACAAGAACTTAAAAAAAACATTTTCAGGCTTCGTGTGGTAATATATGATAATCCTAGCGGTGCCCAGAACTATATTGCGTCCAAGCACACTAATCCAAGCATAAAAAAATGGGAAGTTTTTGAGCAATGTAATTATTACTATAGTCAATATAAACAAGGTACTAGTATCAATGTATTAGCGGATCAGGCAGATGAATCAACATCTGCGATAAAAAAATATATTAAATTTTATATATTTTTTAAGCAGATTTTCGATATTATTCAAAAAGATAATCCAACATTATTTATCGAAGACGCTAGTATTCTTCCACTAATGGAAAAATTCATGCCTGTACTGACAAAAAAGACGGGTAAGTATGGATTAAATTTGCCTTACAACGAGGATACTTACACATACTCTCCATTTGTGGCTTGTTCCGAAATTTATAATAAAATTCTTAGATTGATCGGGGAAGCATTTTTTGTTCGTCAACCATTAAAAACATCTAATTTGGAATTACGTGATAATTTCTCTACTTATAGAATAAGTACCGATGAAATAAAGTCACAAAAAAAGGTCATCACCCTAATTGACAATGACATTCGAATCCCTGGATTAAAAAAATACATTCAAGAGTATAAGGAAATTGCCGGACACACGGACACCAAAGAGATTGCACCTTCACCAGAAGCGAAATCAGAATCCACGAATATGCCTACTTCCTCATTAACAGCTGCAACCATAGCCCCTGTTGCTTCCACTTTTAATCCATCCTCTACTTCTATTCAAAAGGAGTATGAATTTTTTGAAGACCTGGACTATTCTACTCTTGATCCAAAAAAAGATACAGATTTGGGATTATGTAGAGTTTGTGAGGAAATTGTTAAAATATCACGCTACAACAGCAATTCTGCCTATAAACAATTTCCAATTGCAGCCTCTTTTTTATTACGTTCTTTAATTGAACAAACTCTAACAAGACAATTAAAGAAGTGTAATCAATACGATAGCATGTGTAAAGGAAACAACAATAAAACACCCGAATTAGGAACAATGTTATCAAAATTTCTTAAGCAATGTGAAAGCAATAACTATCAGTTGCTGAATAACGATAAACAACTTGGATTACTCTTTGTTCAAGTATTTAAGGGACACGGTACTAAAGATCAGTTAGACACCATTGTCCACAGACCAACTGACATCAAGCCAGATGCCCTATTTCTGAATTCAATAGCCAAACAAGGAATCAAAAAAGTGATTCAGACAATTATTAGTAATCTTTACAAATAAGATGGGCTGTAAAACAAGTCTCGAGTCAAAAAAGTGTATACCGGATCAGAAATGTCAATTATTTTTTAATTTCAAATAGCGTATAGTATAATTACCATTGGTTTGATTATTTAGTCGCATAATTAATTATACCAAAAAATCGCTTAAACCTCACGGTCTAAGCGATTTTTCTGTTAGGGGAGTTTTTTATAGTCCCTTTTCCAGTTTAATTCATCAATAATTTTTTAATGTACTTCTTCCATTTCATTTTGCTTTATAATTTCTTGTACCTTTACTTGAAGTTCTTTATATGTCATACCGCATTTAGGACACACTGAAATTATATCATGTTCACATCTGCATACGGGACAAATAATCATGTCGTGCTCATTATTATATTTTCTATATCCCAAATCTTCTTGCATCATACGTGCCAATATCGTCACCTGCATATCATACGCCCCTTTAGATTCCTCAAATAATCTCCTCCCCTCTATAGGTGCATAAGCAAAACGTGAATACCTTGCTAATTCTTGATATATATTAAATATCTTATCTGATGCATATAATCTTAATTGCGGAGAAATTTCTGCAAATGCAATATTTTCTTTCTCTATATTATCACGTATTTTATTACTTCGAATAACCTCTTCACTAGTACAATCAAATCCACGGCGTATTTGTAACAGACGTCCAATAGCTGCAACATATACCCTTTCTTTCTTTTCTATATATAAGTCCTTTTTTTTATCACTATTATCACGCCGTTCTTTTTCATTATCTATCAACTTATTTACTATTTGAAAAACACAATTAATCAATGCTGCTAAACTAGCAGAAATAATTGCAATCTGTACAGATTCATTCATTATCCTTTATCCCTCTTTCTAATATATTTAATTCATTAATAGATTTTATCATACTTGCGTTTGCTAGTCCATTTTTCCGTTAGGGAAGGTTTTTACAGACCCTTGCTCTTTTAAATATATGTACCTATAATCATGTCCATATAATTCTAATATATTCTCGAATTTACCGTGATCATATTCTTGTGTTTTCCCGGATAATATTTTAATTAACAGCCTTTTATCCTCATCAGATAACCTGTCATAATACGATTTCCATATCTGCGTCAATCCTTTATCTTCAAAGTATTTTCTATAGATAATAAAATCCTTGGGCATAGCTAAAATTTCAAAAAATTCATCGACTGTTCTTCCGAATGCACGATTAAAAAACTCAGGTCCATCCGCAACAACACCTTTTGTTATTATTAAAATTGCCGGAATGCTTTGTAAATATTTTCTATTCCAATATTTCCCTATATATTTTCTATCTGTTTCTGTAATAGGCATATATTTCATTGGAAAAGAAAACATATTAATTCCTAATTGTTGAGATAATTCAATGTTAATTTTAATTCTATACCATAAATCTTCAGGTTTATCGTTAAAATTATATAACATATAGTTTGAAAATTCTTTAATTCCAAAGGAGGCTGCAATTCCAACTGCCCTTTTATAATTCTCGACTGCTCTTTGATTATAATGATCAAAGGCTATTCTTACCGGGCGCAACGGTAATTGAGAAAGAATTTTCATTTTGGCTGGTGTTAAACGAGCAGCCTCTAATCCTTGGTTAAAATCTACATATCTTTTTAATTTTCTTGCTTTTGAATGATTACTAATATATTTTCTAATCCAATTCTGATGGGATCTAAGAAAATATTTTTTATCTGCGCTACTCTCTAACAATTCTAAAAGATATTCATATTCTTTTCCTTTTTCTCTCTTTACTTTAACCCCCTTCAGATAATTAACGGCATCTTTAACTATTCGGTCATGCAAAAATGGTATTTCAGATTTTCTAATAAACAATTCAAATGGATCTTCTTTTATAAAAGTTGGATCCTTTGTAAATCCAGCTTTTTTCATATCATCCACAACCTGCTGTAACTCAGTTTCATTAAGATTAAATATATTATTATCAAGCAACAATAAATTTCTTTTCTCTCCATACTTTCTGTTGACATCTTTTATTTGATTATAAATATTATTTGTCACATGAAATTCAGGTTCCAATATTGGCACTGCGCAGAATGAACAATGATTTGGACATCCTCTCGTTGTATAAGCAAAATAGTTACCACTTGCAGGATAATCATATGCTATTTGATCTAAAATATCGTAATCTAATGGCAATTGATCAATATTAATATGATCACCATAACCAAGAACATATGAATCCTCCAATAATCCTTTTAGAAGATTATTCTGTTTGACCTCTTGATATATTTTATTATATAAAATTGTAACCATGATTCCACCAAGAAATATATCGTCATCTTTTATGTATTTTCTATAATATTCCAAAGTTTCCGTTACTTTTTTATAATAGAATGTAAATAACGAAGTAATATATACCTTATCCGGTTTATATATCAATAATTCTTTTTCTTCCATACAGCCCTTATAAAATCTAACTGTATCTCCCCTTTCCCTATGATATGTACTTATTTTCATCAATCCCATAGGCGGATATTTATTCTTATATGCCGGTTCAACCAATAATACTCTCAAACACTCACTCCTTCAATTTTTAATTATAATACATTTAAAAAGCTTCCAAACCATTATGATTTGAAAGCTTATATCAACCAAAGAAATACACCATCTTTAGATTATCAATTAATTACTCGTTTCCTTTGTTTTAACCACATCTTATATATAACCACATTTTAAGCAGTACTAAAACATTCAATACTTAAAACGGAAAACACTTCATTAAGCCAGAAATGTGATTCATATTTTCAGCCTTGGTAATTGCAAACATTTTATAATTATTGAATAGTTGTTATAAATTGAGCTGCATGCATTATACTATCTGATTCTCTTTTCTCATTTTCTCTCAACTTATATTCTACATTTTCCTGTAGCTCATCAATAATTTGATTGCAGTCCTTAATCAAATAAGAAAATTTCTCACATGGCTCACTAATAATGTCCGGGTTATTATATACTTTCAAATTTTACACCTCCTATAGATAGATTATTTATATACATTGGGTATGGATACACAAAGTCCTCAAATTTTTCGGACAATCTTTTAAACAACAGATTTTTATCTTCATCAGGAAATCGAAATCCCACGTTTGATAAATATCTTATCATTATAATACTATCCGAACTATTTATTTTAGATGCAGTAGCATCCAATATAATCTCTCCATATATATTCCCATCATCGAACTGGTTATGCGTAGATATCTCAGCGACCCACAAAAATTTTGGATAAACAAAATTACTATAAAAATATGCAACTTTATCCTTTTTAGAATTTTTCGCCCTTACACTTTTATATTTTCTTGAAGATGTCAAAAAAATTCTAACCACAATTGGATTTTTATCATCAATCGTCTCATTTATTTGCGATATCACAGTATTAAAGCCTATTGACTCATTAAAAATAATTGAATATATTATTGTTGCCGCATCACCAGCTTCTAAAATAATTCTTTTATATAGAGGAACAGCAAACACATCAATCTCAGTATTGTTATATAAGGTCAAACCTTTGAAATTTTCAACAGTATATGGAATTTGATTATCATCCATAAATACATATTTATCATAATAACTTGATGTATCGATATATGGCACACCTTGTATCATCCTTGTATTAATTGCATTTATATCTTTTTTTATCTTTTCATGTCCTATACATACTACTGAATGTCCAATATTTTTTCCTTGATCATTTTTTCCAGAAACTCCAACTGCTAACGGAATACCTGACTCAACATAATAATGAAATATGTTTTTATACACTTGCTCATTATCCGCATATGCTTTTAATGCATATAACCTTGGCGAAAAACCGAAAGATTTCAATAGATTTGATACTTTGCCGTAATCAAGACCTCTAGAAGGTAAATTTCTCTCTTGCGAAATCGATTCTAATCTACGAATTATATTACTTGGTAAAATAGTTTTATATTCACTATATCGCGACCCATAATATTCTAAAATATTCCACACTGTCGTTTCTGCACATGTCATTGTTTCTGTATCTTGAGAAGAAAATGGGAATGCCTCAATATGCAAAGTGTGCCCTAAAATAACTGTATCAAACCCAGTTGTTCTAACATAACATTGATTTATGCGCAACTTTTGTGGATTTAATAATGTTCTGCCTACTTTTCCAATCTGTAACGGTTTCAAAACCATTATACCAACAAAGCTTTTTTGCAATTCGTTATTTTCTGAATAATCATTGTAAAACATATTTTCAGTTACTGCAACATTAAAAAAAGATAATCTTTTACAATTTCTCTCAATTTTCAAATGTTTAGCTCCAAAATAATTATAGTATGAATCTCTAAAAACTTTATCGACATAATAAAACTCGCATACAACCGTCACCGGATACCCTATCATATCTAATATTTTATTTAACTTATTTTTTAAAGTTTGACTATTCTCATTTATATTTATGCATAACTCATCAATGTCAGTACTACTTTCGATGCACATAATTTTTGACATTTCATTTATCGAACTCATTCTTTTCCCTAACCCTTATCATAATGTATTATCAATCCCATTCCACGCTCTAATCATCAGATTCAAATCGCTATCAACTAATTCCTCATTTTACACATTCTTCACTTGAAAGTCAACATTTTTCGTTTTGAAATTGATTTTTCTTTATCCACAATCACCCCCTATCTGATTTATAATGCTTGTTTGTACATTCAATATTATAGGAGCTTTTTTATGAACACAACAAAAGAAAACAACACAACTTTACACCAGAAATACACATATATCCAAATTTCTGATTCTTCTCGGAAATTTGTAAAATGCAAAAAAGGGGAATACTTGAAATACCGCCTTGCATATGCTATACTAGGAATAAGCAAAATGACAGAAATGCTTATGACATTCGAAAACCCCGATAGTTGCAGCTATCGGGGTTTTCTATTCCGTTTCTGGGTGGGTGGCTTATTCCCAAGGCTGGCTACCTATCATCTCCGTCCAACCATTTGCATATGTAATAGGCAACAACACTTGCCACAACGGAGAATAAAAATGACAGAAATATACTCATGACATACACCCCCTTTCTCTACCTGTCTAGGGGTGGTAGCCTGTTGATTATACCATAGTGCCAGAGAAGCCACAAGAAATTGTATTTCCAGCAACAACAAAAGGTTATAGCTATTCTTTTCACAAAACCTCCTATAAAGTAAACTCATAAATTTACTACATAGGAGGTTTTTTATGAACAAAGCAAACGAAAGAAACACAACATTACACCAGAAATACGCATACATACGCATTTCTGACTCTTCTCAAAAAATCTATCGCCAGATAGATTTTTTGAAACAATTTGGTATTAGCGAGAATCTCATCTATATCGACAAACAATCCGGGAAAGACTTCGATCGTCCTTCCTACAAGCGGCTTGTGCGAAAATTAAAAGCCGGCGACACACTGTATATTAAAGAATTGGATCGGCTTGGACGTAACAAATCCGAAATTAAGGAAGAACTAAATCGTCTACAAAAGAAGAAAGTTCATGTTCGTATTGCAAATATTCCAACTACCATGCATGATTTTGGCGAGGATGACTGGATCCTGGATATGGTCAACAACATCCTGATCGAAGTACTTGCTGCCGTTGCAGAGCAGGAACGTCTCACCAATCATCAACGACAGGCAGAAGGTATTGCCGCAGCCAAATCGAGAGGTGTCAAATTCGGACGTCCTGCTGCATGCCTACCTGACAATTTCGAATATTATTACAATGCCTGGATCAACAAACAAATCAGTGTATCCGAAGTTCTCTCTCAGTTAAACATTGATACTGTCAAATGGAAAACCTGGGTAAGAAGTTATCGTCATCGTCAAAAAGAATAATAAATTAAAAATAACCGTCAGCCTCACAAACTGTGAGATTACCTACCTCCAATCATTAGAATACAGATCTAACTTTTGGGAGAACAGGTCACTGAACGGTTATTTTTAATCAATTAAGTATTTTTAAAGGCGGAAGCGATTTCTGTTTTACTTCATTACCTGACAACGCACTTCCTGTATATTATTTATATACAGTATATCATTCAATATTACTTTCTTTTCATTAACCGTATAGTATAGATAGGGTGCAAAAACTTACATCCGGCATTAAATCCGCAGGATCTCATGAACAATTCTTCCAATCCGGTCTGTAAAATTGCATATCCTTCGCTTCAGATTCCAATTCCAACTGCAGCTCCATCTCGCCATCCAAATAATTCTTCTCTTGCCGGCATCTAAAATCAGATCTAGATGTTTCTTAATCTTTCTAAGTGTGCCAAACAAATAATGGTGTATATGCATATTCGTTGTGAAGCTTCCTTCTCTCTTTGTCTCATCCTGACTGATCTTCTTTGTCTCCACACTTCTAACCGGATTCTCACGCTTTACTGTATGATCAAGCATATCAATCCCATCATAATTTATCAGGCAAAGCATTACATATCTTGATCTTGCGATACGTCTGGTAAATTTAATCAATCCCACTTCTCGCAAACGATGCAGCATCTTAATTATCGTTCTTTCACACATTCCAAGCGCATCCCGGATATCCCGGATAGCATCATAAGCCAGACCTTTTTTATTCGCACGATATAGCAGATACACCATTATTTGTTTGGCACACTTAGAAAGATTATGACACTGATAGATCTTATTGATCCATGCAACCTTTCCTGATGCATCCTGCTGGTTAGTGAAAGAAAAGGCATTCATTATATTGTATTCCGTTTCTGTATACTTCTCCTGGCCAGGCACATCCTCCATAACATCCAGCGGAAAACAATATTGATTAGATAATTGCTGATGATTATACCATCTGTCTTTCCGGACAATATAGCCTGCACGCTCCAATTTGCGCATATTATACTGCACGGTTCTTCTGCAGCATCCTAAAGCTGCAGCTATGGTATCAACTGCTGGAAAACAATTCGATTTATTAGATTTCATCACCAGATACTGCAACAGTGATATGGTTCCTTTCTTTATATCTCTATCCTTATATGCTCTCTGCAATATATCATATTTTGTTTCAAATCTCTGCATAGTTATTTTCCTTTCATTTTTGTGTAAATAAATGTTGAATTTATGACAAATGTATGCTATTTTATACTTGTATTTTGTTTCACGAACTGCATCGTGAAAAAAGAAGGATGTATTGTATGCTGCATCCTTCTTTTTATTTGCAATAACACTTACCAGATACACTTGTCATAGAAAATGTTATCACCTACATTAATTCCTTTTTTCTCTATCCCCTTTTGTTTTGCGTATGATGCACTGATAAAAAAGCATCGATCTCCTATCGGATTCGCAGCTGCTCCTTCCAATACCTTCCTTGCAACCTTCAAAGCGGATTTCTTCGGTTTATTCAAATATGATCTCCACGGACTGTTAAATTGTCCGGACTGTACTACCACACCTTTTACAGAATCCGGAAAGCTCTTAGATTGCAACCGGTTCATCACACAGTATCCTACTGCTATTTGTCCCTGTTCATTTTCAATAGCTTCTGCTGATATCACTGCTGCCATATAACGCAGATCTTCTTCCGAATACGAAGCTTCTATAAATCTTCCATAGCCACATGGTTTCCGATAACCGATTCCTGATATGATGATTCCCGTCTTTGAATTACTTGCATGGATTACCTGATTATCGCCTATGTACATTGTCACATGGCCAATATTTCCATTGCTATCTTTGTAAAACAGCAAATCTCCCGGCATAAGATCCTTTTTTGATATCTTTGTAGCTGCATTATATTGTTGCTCTGCCGTTCTTGGAATCGTTATATCAAAATGTTCATATATACGCATAGTAAAGCCGGAACAATCCGTTCCTTGCGTTAAGCTTGTACCACCATATACATACGGATTTCCCAGGAACTTTTTAGCATAAGCCACCATCTCTGCACGCAAACCGGTAGTAGCCATTGTTGTATATTGGATCTTCTCATCCTTTTTCACATACTTTTGAGGATCTACATAGTTACCATCTTTAAGAATGGCAAAATGACAATGAGGACCGGTAGATACTCCCGTATTACCGGATAGTGCTATAACCTGTCCTTTTGTTACTTTATCTCCAACAGAAACAAGCAACTGACTGTTATGCATATAATATGATGTATAATGCTTATCATGCTGAACGGCAATCCAGTTTCCCTCCGAAGCTGATTGCTCGGCAACTGTTACCGTTCCATCTCTTGTAGCTACCACATTTGTAGACTCCGGACATGGTATATCAATTCCTTTATGATCAGATGTAGCTCCGGCTGTAGGAGAAGATCGATGTCCAAATGGCGAAGATATACTTCGACAGTCCGGAACCGGCCACATCCATTTTTCCGTTCCGTAATAATACCCCTCCTGTTCTGCCTGCTCATAACTTTCCCCAACACCTGCTGAAAAAAGAATCAGGAATATAAAGAAACCGGCTATACACCATCCAGTTACCCGGTCCATCACCGGCCTCCTGCAGATCCAAAGTACGCCCATCTGTAATCCGCCACTTCAAATTTAACCTTCAAATGTATACTTCCGATGATCATAATAGCCAGACCTCTCTGCTTTAGCGACAGCGTGTCTTCCTCTGCTTCCGTAAGTTTATAGAGTGCAACTGTTTCCTTTAAGTTCTGTCCATCACATCCCATTAATATTTTAATACTTGAATTATCCAGAATTGCCTCACCATATAACCGAATGGATTCATGCAAGAAGTCCACTACAGAATGTGATACTAATGCAAACGATATCTCGTACTTTCTTCCACGTTTAAAACCATTTCGAAGAAATATCAATGCCTGTGGGATTCTTCGGTCTATCATTAAGTAAGCTTCATCCGCTACAATCATCACCTTCTGACTTCTATCCTTGGAAGCCTCTACCCACGCCCAGGTTAATATATTATAGTATTGTGCCGCTTTAATGTTGTCCGGCGTGTCTTGCAGATCATGAGTATCAAGAATAACTACATCCGAATCCATATCGATCGTTGAATGACCGTTCCACAAAAATTGACACGAACCGGTTACCATATTATCGAGGACATCCCTTATAGCACATAGATCCTTTTTTAAATATTCATCCTCATCTTCGTATATATTGGCTATCTGTACCTCTGTTTCCGAAAGAACATCTGCCATTATTGGATAATCTGTAGGTTTTAACTTATCAAAATCCGTGTCCCATGAAATGTTAAATTTTTTATATACACTGATCAGTATCTTTTCTAATGCGTTGATCTGTGCATCCGTCAGATCAGGATACGCCATTTTAAACCAGGCTTTCAAATGCATCAGATACGCTGCAAGATCCGGTAAGCCCTCGTTTTTATCGCCATCTTCATCCGGATCCGTTGGTAATGCTCTCACTTGTAAGGGATTTATCTTTCCCGATCCGCCACCAGCATTTATCCAATTTGCACCTACCTTTTTCCCCCATGTCTTATATTCACGTTCCGGATCGATCACAATTAATTTGGTTCCCATCATAAATTCTGATGTCATGATATCTTTTACTTTTGTAGATTTACCGGAACCCGGCTCTCCCATGATCACGATGTTACTATTGTTACGGTCCTGCCCTCTTTTCCAGATATCGAGGATCATATTTGAATTAGCTATATTACTGCTATTAGAAAGAGATCCAAAAACATATCCGCTTCCATCATTAAATCCGGATGAAGCGAAAGGGAACCCGCCTAATATACTTCTCAAAGGTGCCGGTCTGTCGACAATCTCTTTAATCTTCTTATTGGCCGGATAGCATGGAGACATATGCTGGTATAATTCCTTCTGCAGTCCTGCCATTAATCGATGCCGGTGTTTTCCTTTCTTACATTCACCTTTGATCCTGGAATCTACCTTATCAATATAATCTTCATTCGTGACTGCCATCAATGTAGTAGACACCAGTCCTACACTCTCTTCATTCCTGCATAAATCCTCCAGCATCTTATCCGAATTATCATAAGCCGCTTCTAACTGTTTCTGTCTCAAAGGATCCGTAGTCTCATTTAACTTCCGTTTCAGATTCTGCATGTTATTGTTAATGATATCCATCGCATCTCCTTCAGGAAGAGGCTGATAACTAACGGATGCGATAGTTCCGGGAATATTCATTAACGGTTCCATCCACCCATAATCGCACGACTCATTATATCGAATCACCCCATACCCTTTTGCCGTATTCTCTCCAATATCCATCTTCGTTTTATAATAACGGAATCCGATAGGAGATATTAAATTTAATAAGGCATTATTGATTGCCATTTTCTTTTTTTCTTTCATTTACTCCTCTCCTTCCCGAATCATTGGTACCGTACTCTCTGCCGATTCCGATTCAACATTGATATATGCAGGATTATGTACCAGGTTGCAAAACCGTATTATGTCCGGCTTATTTAATACACTGGCCGCTATCCCCACTGATTCATAAACACTTACCAACTGCCTTGCTCTTTCTAACAGATCTGTCTCAACACCATCTCTTAATGGTTCCCATATTTTTAAATAAAATTGACGTTCGACTGCCTCTCCTGCTATTACCTTTTTCTTCAATTCCCGAATCTCTTCTTTCAAGATCTTCTTCCGATATGGATTATCCGTATTATCACGCAATGTCCGATATTGATTCACAAGATATGTGATATCCATTGGTCTCGAAACAGCCGTCAGCATCCACCCTTCTCTATCTTTTGACGCTTCTGCCACAATTGTATTTGTCTTCATCCTCTTTTCCTGCTTTGACCACAGGGAAGACATTGGCGGCTGGATCTTAACATACGATATGCAATAATCATCCATGGTATATAGCACATGGTCTACGATATCCCGAACATTCATGAAATCCTGTGCTGCTACTTCAACACCTTCCGTTTTCTTTTTACCACCTGTCGACATTACCAATATTACTCCCAGGAAAGCTACGCATATCAAAATCATGACAAGCGGAAATATTATTATCGTCATTCATTCATCCCCCTTCTTTCAAAGTCACCCGGTTTCGGTTTAGCACCATGTATCTTCTCGTCAAGTGCTCTTGACTGCGTACTGTCCAGCCAAAACGGAGTAACATCAATATATCTCTTTCCATTGACTATGATTCTCTCCAGACCTAATTCTTCCGGAGTATAAGTTTCTCCATTAATTGTTATTTTTGTTGTCATATTACCTCCAACTAAAAGAGGACACTCTGACGTGCCCTCTTTTCACATACATATATTCACTTATTATTGTTTCTTTTATTGAAATGGGAGTTCATCCTCGATACCTGCCGGAATGTTCATAAATCCATCACCAACAGCTGCACCCGGATCAGGTCGCCCAGCATCATTATTACCCGATGCGTTATTTTTGCTCTCCGCAAAATCCTGTTCTTCTATGATAACGTCTGTTGTATAAACTCTATTGCCATCCTTATTCGTATAGCTTCCCGTCTGTATTCTGCCACTTATGCAAATCTTCAACCCTTGTCTAAACCATTTCTCCGCAAATTCAGCAGCCTTTCCAAACGCCACACACGATATAAAATCCGCTGTCTGATCGTTGTTGCCCTTTTGAAATCGTCTGTTCACAGCTAACGTATATCTTGCAACTGCTAAACTATTCTCTCCCTGGGAATAGCTAATTACCGGATCTCTTGCAAGTCTCCCCATCAATATTACTTTATTCATTATAATCACCATCCTTTTTCTCTCTTTTCCTCATCAAACGCACCAACATACAGGCAGCTAATATAATTATGATAATGAAAAGGAATATTCCTACTGTCTTAACCGGATTTTCTGTCACAAAAGATATGATATTCTTCCATACAGAGTCTTTTTCAAAATATCCGGTAGCTTTCATCCGGTACACAGGTTTCTGATCTGTCTCTAACTCATACACAGCATTGGCAGTATAGATCTTGCCATTCTCCACCTTGTCCTCATAATAAGCACTGTACTTTGATGCATACTGCTGACCGCTTGCTACCGCATCCCGGCAGGTAACATCACCGGATTCGTACGTACCGCCTTTCCACGATATATCCGTGAGGCGATATTTTGCCGTGTCATATCCTAACATCCTGATCAACTGCTGATACTGGGTATCATCTAAGGATATATGGTCTTCATCATAATCATATTCATTGCCGCCAATATCGAATGTACCGCCATCAATATTGTGAAAAGTTACAGTAGCGGAAAAGCCATCTACCCAGTCTGAATCTGTCTGCTCCACTCTGACAAGCGGAAGATTCACCGTGTTATCCTTCTTCGTTACCGGAGAAGTATAGGTATATTCATATGTAGCCGGCACATCCGGCTTTTCTGTCATATATCCGTAATCCTGTGTATAATGCACCTTCTCCATATTCGGTTCTTCCTTCCAGATGATATCCTTTAACTGATATTCTTCTTCTCCAACCTGAAGGGTATCTGGTATCTTACTCTCATCTTTTTCGATCAGATTCTTATATGTCCTGGTCTGTTCTTTTTTGTCCTTATCCTGATCTTCCACCGGTTCCGGATCACTGTACACTGTCTCCTTTAACGTCCAGCCTTTATCTGCATTGAAGGTAATCTCCTGATCCGGATCATCCGTCTCGTACTCTTCCTCAATGACATATTGGTAGATTTTACCGTTATATTTAACACCTTCCAGTTTTTTGGTAGACAGCTCTTTAATATCAGATGCTGCCTGTGCGGTTAAGCCGGTCATTAATGCTACTATCATCATGCCTGGCAATATCTTTTTTCTCAATTCAATCCCTCCGTTTCTACACGAAAAAAAGGACATTCTGTTGAACGTCCTTTTTTAAATGATATTTATCCGATTATCGCTCCCATTCTTCCTCGTCATGACTATCCGGCGATAAATCCATATTGTCTAATATCTCGTCATATTCATTCTTTTCCGCATGTCGCTCTTTGAATAATAATTGTTTCTTTAATGCAATGATTTGTTGCTTTTGATCACGGTTCTTATTCTCTAATTGAACAATCTGATTCTTTAATGCATTTACTTCTTGCTGCAACTGAACAGAATGCATATATATAGCATCTGCCATATGCTTAAACGTATCTCCTTCCGGTATCACCTTTCCGTAAGCTTCTCTGACCGCTTTCTCTTTTTCCTGATTAGCAATTACCTTCTGAATCTCACTTTTAATGTCACTATGCTCTTTGGATAAATCTCTGTGTTCACCTGACAATAACTTTGTCTGTCCTTCCATTCTCGAATTGGAATCTTCAATCTTCTCCAGTTTTTTTTCAACCTTCGTAGCATACATAAGATACGCTGCCACTAATGATACTACACCTGTAATAGCCGCTGCAATGATCGTTTCCATCCACCATTCCTCCTGAAATACAAAATCGTACATTTTCTCACCTCCATTCTATCACAGACTGTAGGACTGTTTAATTTAATTGTTAGCCGCTACGATATTCAAAGCATTTCCTTCTTTTATAAATAACATTTCAATCTGTTGTAGCCCGACATATATTAAATATGTTTCCAACTCAGAAAATTCATGATTGCGATACAATCCATAATTATTCACAAAATCTGTCAATTCATGAATTGCCTCTGTTACATTTTGTTCTCTAATACGAAACATAAACGCTTGAAAAGTATACATCTGCCTGCTCGATATCATGAGTGTACTGATTCCTTCCTCATTACTTATCAACCTATCATAATATGGTTCTAATGCAAACAACAATTCCTGTATAATGCCCTGTTGCACATTCCAAGAATCTTTCATGTTATTTGTTCTTGTAATCGTTTTCATAAAAAGCTCCGAGCGATAACCCTTCCACTGACTATTTACAAGTTCCTTTTCCCTTATCAATCCCATTGCATCCCTCCGTTTCTGCACGAAAAAAGGACATTCTATTGAACGTCCTTTTTAAAATGATATTTATCCGATTATCGCTCCCACTCTTCCTCATCATGACTATCCGGTGATAAATCCATATTGTCTAATATCTCGTCATACTCATTCTTTTCAGTCTCTTTCGGATGTCGCTCTATCGGTTTTTCCTGTTCTTTCGATAATCGTTCCTTTAATGCGATGATTTGTTGTTTTAGATCACGGTTCTGATTCTCTAATTGAGTATTCTGATTCTTTAATGTATTTACCTCTTGCTGTAACTGAACAGAATGCATATATATAGCATCTGCCATATGCTTAAACGTATCTCCTTCCGGTATCACCTTTCCGTAAGCTTCTCTGACCGCTTTCTCTTTTTCCTGATTAGCAATTACCTTCTGAATCTCACTTTTAAGGTCACTATGCTCTTTGGATAAATCTCTGTGTTCATTCGACAAGTCCTTATGTTCACCTGACAATAACTTTGTCTGACTTTCGCCCTTGTCCAATATAGAACTGTTCTGTCCTTCCATTTTCAAATTGGAATCTTCAATCTTTTCCAGTTTTTTTTCAACCTTCGTAGCATACATAAGATACGCTGCCACTAATGTTACTGCACCTGTAATAGCCGCTGCAATGATCGTTTCCATCCACCATTCCTCCTGAAATAAAAAATCGTACATTTTCTCACCTCCATTCTATCACAGACTTTAGAACTGTTCAATTTAATTATTAACCGTTGTCTTGCTCTTTCATAACAATTTGGATCATCATCAACTTACGTTGCAGCCTTTTTATATCCTTTGCGTTCTCTAGTAGCACCCAAAATACAATGAGCGTTATTGTTATCAATATAATAGTTGCGATTTCAAAACTTACCTTTGCAATCATTTCACTTTCTACTTGTGTAGCTGAATACTGTAATGCTTTTTGCATGAATACATAAATATATTTCCATGCATTCGCTAATATTGATAACATAATTGTTATTACAAATAACGAAAATATTCCTTTTTTATGTTCATAATCTGTCTTTACATTAACATATTCAAAATTCAGTTCATCTTCGTCCATACACTTATAATGATCTATCTGCTCGATGTATTCATTCAGTTTCCTCTCTCTTCTTGCCTCATAAGAAAGGTACAACATCAGATCTCTTAATTTTGTTGTTTGTTTTTGTTCTTTTCTTCCATATTTTTTGTGTTGAAACGCTTGAATTATCACACAAACTATATAGTAAAAATTCAACAAAAGTACCGCTGCCATTATGGTTATCATTATTCCTGCTATTAAGTATGTCATGATCCTATTCATGCCCTTCTCCTTTCCACGGCAAAAGGAGAGCATACGCTCTCCTTCTCTTACTTCTTAATCTTTACTTTCTTCACATTACTCCAGGCACTATAAAGTTTCTTGCCATTCTTTAAATTGTATCCACGGACTCTGACATAATATGTCTTACCCTTCTTAAGCTTCTTGGTATATGACTTCTTCGTCAGAATGACTTTCTTGGCTTTTTTAAACTTCTTACTTGTGCCATACTGTAACTCAAAGCATTTTGCTGTACCGCTGATCCTAACAGACAACTTCTTGCCTTTCACATTCTTAGCACGGATCTTAGGTCTGCCTGCAGCGGAGATCTGAGTCTGATTCCGGTTCTGATCCTGATTATCGACTACCGTATCGTTCACGGTAGATTTTGTCCATTTTGCGAATAAAATAATATCTTCATCGGGATCCGCTTTTGTAATGACATCGATCTTGGATTTGTCACCCAGATTAGGATTCGTGTACCAGCCCTCGAATGTATATCCGTCTTTTACCGCAGGCTGCAGCGTTACTTCGGATCCAATGATATAATATTCCGGATTAGAACCATTCTTACCACCATCTAACCGGTAATCAATCTTTAACTTCGGATAGTCCAGACTTCCGGCATATCCGCCTGCTGCGTATTCCCCTGCTGCCACGGAATCATATGGTGTAACAAGATCAAAGGATTTTGGGAAATTGGCAAGACTTAGTGAAACAGATTCATTACGGATCTTTCCAACCGTTGCTCCCTCAAATGCTCCCGCTTCTACTGTAGTGATCGATGCCGGGATTGAAAGGCTGTCAAGCTTACAGTTTGCAAATGCACCGGATGCGATCGTAACGACCGGATAGGTCTTTCCCTTGTAGTTAAGCTCCGAAACCAGATCCACAATGCCGCTGTAAGAACCGGCTACTACACTTGCCCTTCCATCGGCTGTCACAATATAATTCACTCCATTCCGGGTGAGCGGAATGTAGATCTCCCATCCGGCGTATAAAGTGATCGTCTCACCTGCTGTCTGTGCTGCTGTTAATGATGTGACCAATGTATTGGTATAGCAGTTTGGATCAGTGTACCATCCGGTAAATTTATGATTCTCTTTTGTTGCACCCGGTAAAGATGTATATTCTTTGTATCGAACATATGGTGCAGCCGTTCCAGTAAGTGTACCGCCCTTCGTGTCAAAGTTGATGTTTCCTGTATAGAAAGTTAATCCAAAGAGTAATATGCTATCCGCATCATGATATTGGGAATTGTAAAAGCAACGGATCCTTCCGGTCTGCAATAATTCATTATCTGATGTATCATCATTATAATGCCCTTTATTAACATAACCGACCACACCATCGTAAGAAACACGATACCAGTTTTTTGATTCGGCTGTGATCATCATACTGTCACCTTTATTATACCTCCCGATCACATCCGTACCATAAACACTTTCTTCATATGCTGCTGCATAAATGTTGCAAGTATTTTCAGCAGGCAGGGTATACGGATAACGTTTCTGGTTTCCTGAATTGGTACCAATATTCTTAATCGTTCTTTCCTGCTCTGTCAGATCAATGTTATATGCGCTGACATCACCATGCAGCATATAAGTACCCCTTCCGCTTCCTGCGGTTGTTACCGTATATGGAGTATATGGATAATATTTTACTTTTAAAGGATTATTCTCAACATCTAGAAGTCCTGCAGACTGAAATCCACATACATCCCATTTTCCTTCTAATACGGATTTTGCCTCATATTCCCCAGATGTTACTGTACTGGAATCTTTTGATTCCATCCCAGAATAAGTACTATTCATGTCCGGGAGTGTGATCTTGTCCGGAAGCGTCATATCCGTTCGTGAAAGATTTCCCACAAACATCAAAGCAATATCATATGTCTTATATCTATCCAGCTGCTCAACAGCTACCTTGGTTGATGTACTTCCTGTCAGTTTATCTTTTTCACTGGTGATCGTAATAAACCCGATCTGTGGAGAACGAACTCCTCCAATACTGTCATTCTCACGAATAAACAATAACGGTTTCCAATTGTTATACTCTTTGCATCCGACCGCATAGATCGCACCATCCTTCCGGTAAAGGATATTACTGTAATCATATGTTTTGTTTGATTGACCGGTAATGTCCTCCTCATTTACAGTTATACTCTTACTTCCCGCAAAGATATATCCATCCGGCAGAGAGTCCGAAGCTGCCTGTACCTGACATGGTGCCATTGTACCTGTTACCACTCCGGCAATCAAAAGCAATGCCAGAAGTCTGCCTTTGCATAAGTGTTTAAATGCTTCCCTGTTTTCTTTTTTCCGGAAAAAGAAAAATCCTGCTGCCATCAATGACATCAGGACTGCCAATAATTTAATAACCATATTTATCACATCTCCTGTCTTCACACCGCCTGAACCATGCAGTGTATGATTAGTTACGATTGATACCCATGTATCTGCTTCTTTCTCATTCTTGATCACAACTACCTGCTCTAAATCTTCCTTCGTCAGATCAATCGTATGGATCTCATCATCCATCTTATAATTATCCAAAGTCTCTGTTTCCTGCAAATAGTATGTTCCAACCGGAAGATCCTTGATCTCAATCTCTCCGTTCTCGTCCGTCACATACTCTCCTACCGATTCATTGTCTGAATCAAACAATTGGAACTTCACGCCTTTTAACCGGATCTCTCCATCTTCATTCGTCTTGATGACCTGGATACGTCCTTTGGCAAGCCGGTTAATAATCGGATTGTTCTTGTTATATTCCAGCGTAAGATCAACTCCCTGATGAGCAACCTTCACATCATATTTCTTATCATCTAAGATATATTGGGAATCATCTGCGGTCTTTAACTCTCTAACATAATATGCCCCGTCCGGAAGATCTACGGAAAAGACTGCCTTTCCGTTCTCGTCTGTCACTGCATATCCCATGCAGCTTCCCTTCTTTACTACCACTTTTCCTGCATAATTTCGGATGTCTGCTCCGGTATATAATCCAAATACCACACCTTTGATTGGTACATCCTGATAGGTATATCCGGATCCGGAACGAACCGCCTGCTCTGCTTTCTTATACACATTCAGATCTGTCCCGGCATGCCGGTTATGAAATGTCACCTGCTTATTGACTTGTGCTTTATTGTTGTCATTATCGAATGTTACCTCTTGTGTTTCATCGGAAAGCACCAGTTCCGGATTCTTATTCGAGATCTCACGGATCGTGTACGTGCCCGGTTGTAAATTCCCGGATGTAGCAGTACCATTTTCATCCGTAACCATCTCTTCTACCAGCTTTCCTGCCGCATCATAGATTCCGAAGGTTACATCCTTTGCAGATACTTCCTGATAAATGAGATCTGCATAGCTTCCATATGTACCGGATGCATTCTCTGCTCCGGTCAGCAGGCTTCCGTACTTCTTAACCGTGATTGTTCTGGTCAGCTTCTTATCACTGATCGTATAAGTGAATACCTTACCATTTGCATAATTTTCATTCTTCTTATACTCATGGATAAAGATCTTACTTTTACCCTCTGCAAGACCATATCCATATGGAGCAGCCGTTTCCACGACCATATATTTACCGTAAGGTATCTTCTTTCCAAAGTCGGCAATACCATCTTCATCAGATACCGCCGTATCGATCGGGATCCATTCATTTGCCACCACTGTTTCTTTCCCGTTTTTCCGGCTTACAACTGCCGGTACCGTCTGATCGGCTGTGTAGAAATATCCTCCGTCCAGATTTTTATTTGATATATGAGCATACAATGTAAACTCTGCTCCCGGAAGACGTTTGCAGTTCTTGTACGGATCATTCGGATCAGCCGTATCATTCCCGGCAGTCTCATCCGCATCGATCTTGACCACTGCCACACTTGCCGTGATCTCCTCATTGACTACATCCTCTCCACCACTTTTGATCGTGGTATCCTGTCCTGCGGTAATATCAAATTCTATCTTACCTGCAGGAGTGAAATAGCCATGTCCATCCTTATTATGCGGATTCTCACCTTCTACAACATAATACTTACCAACCGGAAGATTCTTACAGGTCCAGTCACCATTTCTATCCGTCACTGTATCTACAGATGCATTCTTTCCGGCAGCAACTCTCGTCTTCCAGACGGATGCATTCAGCATATCCTGCGTGATCTGCGTATCCGCAGCCCACAGGAGCTGATCGCCTAAGTAGATATCTTCGTTTGTATAGAGTTTAAATTCCACCCCATCTAACGGTCTTGTCTTATCACCAAACTGATCATCCTGGTAATCATATTTAATGTTAGCTACCTTATGCAGATGCGCCGATCCGGAATCATAACCGTTTGTAACGGTGTAACTGTAGGACATTTCATCACCTGCCGCACTGCCGTTAAATGTTACTCCGGCAACATTACTTGCATTGGATAATATGATCTTCCGGACTCCGTTCTCCACCTTGGCAGTAGCCGTGACGACTGCTTTTAATCCTGCTCCGGTCATTCCATCTACTGTTTTGGTCTCGTAAACGTAATAGGTGCCCGGAGTGGTGATTTCTTCATCAAAGTATGGTTCTTCATTATTAACAATTAACTTTCTATCATATACCTGTATTCCATCTTCATTATTTCCTACGCATCTAAACTCTGCACCTTCCACCTTATTACCCAGGTCATCTACCTTTGTAATGCCAAGCCATGCACCAATATTTGAAGATTCTGCCCACACCTGTACCGCAAAGTATGCCGGTGATGAAAAAGAAGCATCAAAACTCATGTTCTGTTTACCTGATGAGGTCTGCAAATAGTCAATACTGGAAGCTCCCTGGTATTTTCCATTTACTTTCATAATAATCGTTAGCGGACTATCTTCCCCTCCCCGTAAAGGTTTTCCATTACTATCAAATCCTCCAAAGGAATAGGAAACATTCAAGCTTCCGTTGGATGCTACAGATGCTTTTGCCTGACTGTCCTTCAGCTTTTTCCCATCGTAATCATATGCTCCTACAACCTCAATATCTCCAAGTCCGTCTGCTCCTGCTGCGAAATATTTCCACGCTTTACCGGAGATACTAACTTTCTGATTTACTACATCATAACCATTGGATGGTGTATCAGCTACGCTTAATCTCTTTTTCTCATTGTTTCCAAAACTTGAACATAACTTTTTAAGGCTACCTGTACTGGTTGTATTTGATTTACTAATTGCTTTAACATATGTGCTATTATAACTGCTTGCAGATTTTTTCCTGCCCGGATTCACTTCCGTAAGTTCCCAGTATTTGTCAATGTAACTAAGAAGCTTCTTTGCTTCTGGATTACCGCCACTGTTCCACACCACATACTGTCCGGTTGCATACCCGCTGTTATCTGACCAGCCGCTATGCTTCTTAAAATAGTCCATTGCAACCGCTATACGGAACGTACTTTTCGCACTTCCATACATACCACTTTTATCCGTAAACTTATACTTCCCTGAATCCATGGTTGCGCCGTGATCTAAACAGAACACATAATGCTGTATCGGGCTTGCCTTTGGTCCCTGATAGACATACCAGATATAACCGCCACCCCACGATCCTTCACATAAGACCGTTCCGGTTGCCGGATAGTCCTCAAAAGATGCTTTTGCCATCATCATTCTTGGCATCGCATATGTCTGTACCGGAGGATCCTCTGATATCCTGTCATCCCGTTCCACATATCCGTTTTGTTCCGGTTCTCCATATAATACCCTGTACCATTTCTCCGACTGTGCCTCTACCGTGACCATATCACCGGCTTCTAACCAGTCAGCAATCTCCGCATCCGGATCCATTTCCTTCCGGATAGCCGTTTTTTCCAAAACATAGAACTCTCTTTTTTCCGGGAAGACATCAAATGTAATCTCCTCCGGCTCTGTAATCGTTTTCTCTTCCGGTTTCTTTTCCGTTGCCTGTTCAGTGGTAACAGCTTCCGTTGTCACCTCCGTTACTGCTTCCGTTGCTTCTTCGGTTGTGGCAGCCGTTGTTACCTCGGTTACCATCTCGGTCGTAACCGTTTCCGCCACCGCTTCACTTGATGTTTCCGCAGAGACTTCCGTCGTTACCGCCTCGGTTGTGATCTCCGCCGCTGACACCGGTACTGTCTGTGTCAGTAACATCGCAGCAACCATCAGTCCTGCCACTGCTTTTCTCATGCTTTTCATGTCATGATCCTTCCTTTCCTTATGTATTATCTATAAAATAAAAAAGAACAGCATAACTGTCCTTTGTTGTTTTCAAACGCAAGAAAACCCATGATCTCTCATGGGTTCCCGTCTATATACATTATTCAGTTTTTACCATTATATCATGTAACCAATCGACATGCTCTTCTTATATCCGGTTGATTTCTTAAACAGTTTCCGATATTTCTTCACCTTTGACTTCGGAACAATAATCCACATCTTTTTATTAACGCCCTTCACTGCATTCTTCTCTACTTTGTTAAGTTTTTTCGATTTAACTGTTATCCGCTTCAGACCTTTACAGTTTGAAAAAGCATTCTTCTCTATCTTTGTCACTTTATTTCCTAATGTGACTTCTTTCAGTTCCTTACATCCGGAAAACGCATTCTTTCCAATGGTTGTTACATTCTTTCCAATCGTTATCTTCTTCACTCCCTTATTATTCTGAAATGCTCCGGATGCAATCTTTGTTACCTTATAGACTTTCCCTTTTATCTTCACTGTTGCCGGTATCGTCTCATACCCGAGATCATCCACTGCATCAATTACCTGTACTGTTTTTTTCTTCTGATTGGTGATCTGGTAAGTAATCCCATCCATCGTCCAGCTGTTCTTCGCACCGGTTACTATCATCTTCACCTTTGACTGATACTGCGGATTCTGCAGCCATGTAACCGTAATGGTTGCCGTTCCGCTTCCAACTGCCTGCACCGTGTTCTGGTCGATTACCTTACACACATCCGGATTGGAGGATGTCACGGAATACTGTGAAGACTGCAAAGTAATCTGTTTACTCCATGCCCTATATTCCCATGTTTCCGGCGTTGTCGTTTGAAGCACCGGCGCATCTATTTCCCATATCGTTCCAACTTTACTTTGCTGCGTTACCTCCTGCCGATCATTTGTCCATTCTCCGTTTTCAGCAGATGAATAACTTGATGCAAAAGCAGATATAAATTCTGGATTCAGATCTGTGGTATACCACTCCGTATAATCCTGCCGGTGCGATAAAGGAGTAGTTGCAAGATTAATATAATCTCCCTTTACAACATCCCCATTTTCAAGCCTGGGTGTATATCCACCCTTCATAGATGAAAATATCTGCACTCCTGCATTAAAATACCCTTCGTCACCAGTCACTTCATTATTGACTTTAACAAGACCATATCCTGCATATTTCCAGGAACTGCTTAGCATGTTCTCACGATGTCCATGTTTGCTTTCTTTCCACATATCTATAGCATCTTCCGCCGAAGTACATCCGGATACAATATTTTCTCCCGTAATAAACATTCCTGTTGCCCGAGCTGTCAGTGTATCCGGTCTCTTATGAGCAAAATATAATGCAACCTGTGCTGCCCTCTCCATTGCAATCTCCATCATCACGTCATTGACCACTACTGGTTCTTTTCCTTCTGACTTACGGAAGTCATTCACAAGATCGATCATCTTGTAAGCCTCATCATAGCAGTAAGTGACTTCATAGGTTACCGGGATAGAATTTGACGAATATCCCTGCGACCATCCTTCTGTAAAAGATCCACCACTCCATATTCTATTTCCATTATAAGTATGTGTTTCCTCTACCTGCTTAATCGGATTATAAAATGTTGTGGTATATGTAAAGTCCGTGTCATAAGCCCCATACTTATTGACTACAATCTTTGCATTTGACCGGATCGGAAAAAATACAATAAATATGGTGCATATTGTGATTACTAATTTGATCTGATTCTTGTTCATGATTGACCCCTCCTTGTTCTTCTTCTCTTATAAGATTTAATTGTTCCTGCCTTAATGCGTTTGCTTCTTTTCTTCATCATATTCCGTCAGTAACCGGCGAATCACCTTCTCTATCTTCTTCTCAATCACGTCTGCTATTTCCTGATTCAGTTTTTGCCGATCTTCATTACTTAATAATTTCTTATAATCTTTAAGGGAAAGCACTACTACATTCTGGGCTGAACGTCTGTCTATCATCAACGGTTCTTCTACTGCCATATCCATATATTCCTTCATATTCTTTCTAAAATCACTGGCATAGATTTGTTTCATAATGTTACCTCCTTTGTCTCGTACAATCATTGTACATCTCTTTAATTGTATTGTACATCAACCGTACGACTTTTGCAAGGAGTTTTACGAAATTTTTATATAAAAAAAGACAAAGCCTATTGCCTTGTCCTTACTATATTTTACCGTTCCCATTCATCATCTTCTCTTGAATCCTCTGGTATATCTATATCTTCCCAATCCGGATCCTGTGTATAGTCTATCTTCCGGGACCTTAACTGCTCAATTTCCACTCTCAGCCTCTTATTTTCTTTTTGAAGTTCCATATTTTCGTTCATTAATGCGGTATGCCTGTTGTAAATCTGATTCATCATATTTAACATCTTGCTCTCTTCCGGCATTAACCGTCCTGCTGTTTCTCTGGTCTCTTTCTCCATTTCCTGATTCATATAAATATTATTCAGTTTTTCTTTTATTTGGTAATGCTCCTTTGACAGCCGGTCATGCTCCTTGGACAGATGGTCATGTTTCGTTGACAACTGATTTGACAGCCGGTCACGTTCTACTGTGGCACGATCATGTCTCGAATTTAAACGATCTGTACTTTTTTCCAGATACTCAAATTCCTTTTGATCCTTTCCGTGAAATCGGATATCATTCACGATCATCACCACTAACGCAATACATGTAATTAAAAATGTTACTGTCAACACCACTAAATATACTTTTACCTCTTCTATGCTTCCCATTCCTTTTCCCTCCTTTGCAAGCATTAATAACCGCATTGTTATAACACACAAATTCAGATTAAGTAAACACGGAAACATCGCTAGTCTTCCATAATTATACATCCTAATTCACCTCCTCACGTCCGTATCTTTTGAACATCCGTATATTCACCATAGACCTTAGTTCCATCTTCCTTAAATTTAAAGGCCCGCACTCTGACATAATATGTCTTATCTGCTGCCAGACTCTCTACTGCTTTATCTGCCGTCTCCACTTCCACCACAACCGTTCTTTCTTCCGGAAAGGACTGATCGGTACTGTAGCTGACTTCATATCCATCTGCTCCATCCACTTCCAACACAGATATTTTTATATCCGGGTTTATATTCAAGTCCTCATCCACTGCCGTAGATGCCTCTGTAACTCCGGTCTGGTTAGTGAAAGAAAAAAGTGATCGATGCTGTGTTGCGGCCAGAAAGCTAATTGAACCAACCCCTGTAATTGCAAGTATCCCCAGGAATGTTTTTACATATTTTTTTCTTTTCTCTGCCGGTTGTTCCATTGAAACATCTTCCAGATTTACTTCATCTACACAAGTCTCATTCTCCTGCTCTTCTATTAAAACAGACTCTTCCGCCTGGTCTTCCTTAACCTTTTCTATTTCAGGAATCTCCTCCGGATCTTCCTCTAATTCCGGCATATCCTGTTCTTCTGCTTCAATCGGATTTTGTATGGTATCAGATATATTTTCGGTCACATCCTGATTCTGTTGTTTACTGTTTTTTCTTTTCCTTAACCAGTCCTTCCATCTATCCGGCTGCACTATAAAAGCCAGTCTCGGCTCTTCCTCTATGTGCAGATGATCTTTCATGATCTCCCGATAAAACGGATCTGTTATATCAAACAGATCCATATGATTCTCTAATCCAAACACCTGCGATACTTCCATAAGATACTGCTCTCTTATTTGCTGGTACGTCTCTGCATTTCCGTAATTTAAACAAAACAATGTCTGCTCATCCCCTATATATCGATACACATTTAATGCATCGATCATTCGATAAGGTTTTGAATCTGTAATCATTATTTTAATTGCACACTGTTCATATATCTTTAATTTATTTGCCCCATATTTTCCGAAATCAATGACTACATATTTTTTAGTCTGATCAATTGACTGATGCCAATAATCCATTCCGTTTTTTACATAATGTTCATCCTCTGTCTTATTGAAACCATAATACTCTGCCATGGCAGCAAGATCACCGGATTCATTTGCTTCCACATAACACACACTGGCATCATATTGATTAATATAATTAGCCAGTCCAATCGCTAATGCTGTAGATCCGGCTCCATTATTTGCTGACATAATACCGATCCATATACCTTCCATCTCAAATTCTTCCGGTATTGTCTGACCCGTTAAAATATATTCTATATTTTTCCATACATGCTCGTCCGATGATAGTAATGCTATATAATGCGACCGGTATATTACATTCTTTTTTTCACCGTTCTCATCAGACAACTCCGTCTCTAACACTATAACTTGTACATCATACATATACTTTAGAGTTTCAATTGTTTCGTTTAACTCTATTTCTGTATCTACCAACTGTGTCCGGTCTATAATCAGATAACTTAGATTCGTGATAATCTGCAGGCGTTCACTGATATAATCAGATAGCTTCGCCCCCTGTAACTGATCTATCGACAGATCCCACTCGTGTTTTTCTGCCATCTCCTTCATTTTGTTAGTCTGATTTTCTTCACTGATATATATGATCATACGTCTTAACCTCCAATCTAAAAGGGAATCTTACGATTCCCTCTCACTTTTGATCCATTCCTGCTTCGCAATATATGGATAATACTTCTGACTTCTTGCAAATAAAATCTCCTGCTTTGCGAAATCAATCGGTGACATATTTAATTCACCTTTAATTAACACAAACGCAACAGAAGTTACACCGATTACCGGAATTAAAAAAAGCAAACCCACATTTCGATTACCACACATAAACAGAATGCAATCAATTATAACAAATATGATGCCCCATATAATGGTCGGTATCAGTTCATCCTTTGTATATCCGGGGAAAATCTCTTTTTTCATTCTCAAGCCACTCGGCATATATAATTCTCTTGATTCCTGATTCATTTTTTCTCCTATCGGTAATAATGTAATATTAGATTGCCGGCTGTCGTAATCGTTTCAATCAATATAATAGCAATCATTAAATTTTTAAGTTTCTTGTTTCTAGGACTTTTATCCTCATCATGTACTGTTTCCAGCAAAATGGCAGCCATCCGACATAGTGCCGCTACACCGGCTATAATCTGAATGGCCACTATTAATTCCTTTAATTCATCCATATCTTCACCTTCTGGCAAAGGATCTCATGATACTAAAACTATATAATGCCTGCTGTATCTTTCCTCCACCACCTTGATTGGTCATTATAAATTCCTGCAAAAATGCCGGTGCAGTCATTGCCATCGATATCAATGCAAATGCCCAGATAAACGATGCCTTGGAAACCGCATATAAGCTACATCGGAAGCATGCAACCTGTACGACTACCGCAAATATTATCTGAAAGAACTTTTTGATATACGGTTTAAAAACGCCCTGATCGGAATCCAGAAGCCCTACTGTTGCAAATGCAATTCCTACCCTTAGGAACACTAACTGGATTGCTGACCTAATAAATTTTACAGATAATATCAATGCCAGAATTGTGAACACTCCTAATATCAGTCTTAAAGTTAAATTATATTGAATCGTCTCCATTGCCTTTAATAAACTGATAGATTTTGAATAGGTCATGACCTTTACATTTATTTTGCCCAGGATCTTACCTGTTATCTCATTGCCAATGTTGCACATATAAGAAAAGAGCAGTCCGAAGCTGAGAGAAACCACAATTGCTTTTGCAAAATTTGTAACCATTGTCAACGGACTTATACTATCGTCCCCATCTACATTTAATATGTATATGTTAAAACACTTCCACACCATCTTTAACATTAACAGATAAAAAGCATAGGCAAATATAATCCCGGCAACCGGCTCAACATCAACCCCCAGTTGGCTTTTAAATTCACCCAGACAATTAAATATCGTATGATAATCTAACATATTCATATACTCATCGAGAATAGAATTGGTATCAAATAATTCTTCCAGAATCCCTTCCAGTACTTCTGATCCCATATGCCTTCACCTCTCTTCACTTATGAAAACTTAACACCGTAATAACCACCAACAGTTCCCATCAGTACACCAATAGTTTCAATAAGAATAACAACAATTACAACCGTGATTGCCTTCTTTTTATATCGTGGTTCTTCTTGATCATCGCTTGTCTTCATTCGGAATAAATTCCATGCTACTAATACTACACAAACACTGGCTGCAATAATCTGAATTGCTACCAATGCATCTGCTGCCATTTTCTTTGTTCCGGTAACATATATGCTATCTTTTAAGCTTCCTGCATAAACAGTCTTGCAGTTCGCCATCATGACATACATCACAACCCCAATATACAGTATCTTGTTGTATAACCTACTTAACTTATTCTTCACTTCCTAATTCCTCCGTATTCTCATTTTCTTGTTCTTTTGCTGCTTTCTCAGCTTCTTTTAACGCCTGCTTCTTCTTGATCTCTGAAATAATTACCTGCGTGATGTCCCAATATTCAATTGTATCCGGCAGCTCATATTTTATTCTGTGCTCCCGCCGTTCTCTTCGCAGTTTACGATTCCATTCTTGATCTCCCATACCAAACAGTTCATTAAACTGCCACTGGCTGAGATCCGGACACGTCATCATTGCCGGATCATTTCGTGATGTCACTAACAGATATGGCCGCTTGATCTTCTTAACCTCACCCGGTGTCAGAAGCTCCCTGCCTACCAGATTATTTGAGGATCCGGTGGAAGATACCGTGGTCTTTCCACTATTCTGGTTTGCGCTGGTACTCCATGACTTTGTAGTATATTTATCCAGCTTATCAGATATTTCCTTTAGCGTTTCCGGATCATCAGACTGTAAATAGATCCATGTTTCACAGTTACTGCGGATCGTCCGTAATCCTGTCTTTTCATACACCTTTTCGATCTGTGCAAAATCCTGAATAAACAGATTAAAGCGGATTCCCTTACCTCCATCCACTGTAAGCATCTGCGTAAATCCTTCTATCTTAGAAAAGTTACCAAGCTCCTCACACATAAAATTCACTCTGTTCTGCAACCTTCCACCTTGCCGTTTTGCTTCCTTGGACAAAATTGTATTGGTTTGGGAAACTAACAATGTTGCAAGTTGATGATAGGTTAGTCTGTCATCCGGAAGTACTATGAAAAGCGCCATCTTCTTTTTACCAAGATCCGCAGGATCAAAACTGGATGCAGTCGACATATTGGCAATATACGGATTCGTGAATAACTTCAACGTCATTAACGCTGATGTATAGAACGAACCTCTTGTCTTACTCGGTGCAACATCAGACACACCTAAAAGTGTTTTGGCCGGATGATTTTCCGGTAACTTTGCCACATATACCTGGAGTGGCATGATCCTTCCAATCGGCTTACACATATTAACAAGAAAGTAATATACATTTGCAAGATTTCTGTACTTTCTTCTGTTCCCAAACCGATTGTCCCAGACTACCGCCATAATACCCGCAGCTATCATTGATGCCTCGCCATCATTCCAGATTTTCTCACCTTTGGCTTCGCCTACTAACTGTGATGTAAGATCCCAGGTTGCATCAATTGCCGCCGGCAGATCATTTACATCTACATAATCAATAATGACCTGCAGATAATTCCACAGGTCCGAATACAATGGTTCGTCATAGTCAATTACTTTCACATCATAACCCAACGCTTCCAGATATGGTCTTGTATAATCCAGCAGTTCACCTTTTACATCAGTAACGACAATGGATTCGCCTGCCAGTCCCAGTAAACCTATCGTTTGCAATACCAGACACCTTGTCTTACCACTTCGGGTGGCTCCTACAATCAGACTATGTGTATCTGTATCAATATAATAGATCTTTTCTCCTTCCTTTGTGTCTTCCTTTCCAACCACACAGCCACCTTCAGCAATATCCATCTCTATCAGCTTTTCTAAAGTTACATTTCTGGGTAATATGATATATTTGAATGCTTTATCATAGTCTTTCTTCGGAAGCCATCTTGCAGAGCCACATTGATTCTCTCCTGCCACTGCCGGCGTATGTATATCCGGTGTTATTTCCACCAGCTTAGTATTATATGTCGCCTTATTCATAGACAAATACAGCACTCCTGCAAATTCCAACGCATATATACTGACTGCAAGCCTTGTATTATTTAAATATACCGCTTTTATTACGGACATTCCAAACAGAACGGTCCGCACATTAATCAGTCTTGCCAGAACTGCTATAAGATATGTATTCACATAGATTACTACCAACACCATGACCAGAAGATAAACAAGAACCATTTTACTTTTTTTAATTGCTTTCCTTATATCCATTTCTCTCCTATCTTTCCCAGTCTAAACCGCTTCCTTTTTGTGCTTCCTTCATTCTTTCTCTCCTTGCTGCCTCCGAACCACTCCTTTCAATATACTGCATTGGATATCTTCCTCGTTGTCCTCCAAGTTTCTTCAAACTGTTTGCAAGACGAAGAATAGAATAGGCACTATCCAACACCTCATTATCCTGCTGTTGTTTCTCCAGTTCCTGATATTGTTTATTTAAAGCAAACCGTTCTTCCATCGCTTCTTTGGTAAACTTGGAATATGGATATAGTTTTTTGTTTCGAAGCTTATGTCCATCTTCATCCGTAAACGTGATATACTTCCGATTCTGTGACCATTCAACCTGATACCCCAGCTGCTCCATACTCCATATGAATGCCTGTCTGCTCGTTGCCGTTTCCAGACACGTTTTCACCGCCAGATAGGTTTCCCTCTTCCACGATGTACCATGTTCTTCCATACGGATCTGCTTTTGTGACTTATAGGACTCTTTTTTCATTTCGTTATGAGGCACCACATACAATCCATATGACTCTGCAATTGAATCTGAATATTCCTTTAGTTGCTGCATTTGCTTTGTTGACATTTGCCATTTAAATCCGGTCTCTAAATTAACCGTATTGATTATAAAATGCGTATGCAAATGTGCTCTATCTATATGTGTGGCATATAACACTTGAAATCCATCAAACATCGGATGCATAAGTAATTGCTCCGCAATCTCTTTCACTTCATCCGGATTCGTTTCTCCCGGTACAAAGTGCTGCGAAAAATGAATAATCATTCGATTCTTTCCATCCTCAACTGCTTTACCATACATTTCCTTACAAAGAACCATTTCCTCATATGCAGTCGCAGCATTACAATTAACAGAACCGATCAGCCACGGCTCCGTCTTATCTTCTCTGGTAATATAATCCATTGCTCTTTTCATCGAAGCAAGACTGTGATATCCCCGATAACCATTACCTGAAGCCGACTTGCTTTTTCCGTTATGAAATGTAATTGTTGCCATGTTTTACCTCACAAAAAAAGAAGTGGACTTCTCCACTTCCTATTCTTTCTTTGCAATTTTTGTCAATGTTTTTAATATCTGCTTTAACGTATCGTTTGTTGCAAACAGATCAACTTCTTTAATCTTCCCCTGATGTGCTAACAATGTCAACTGATTCACATTCACACCAAGCTTTGCTATCTGCCGTACAACATCTTTTAATCCGGGCACTACTATGATACGCTGTCCATTTGCACAGGCTCTGATATATTCTGGCATAGAACAATCCGCTATCTTTGCCTGTTCTCGATAATAATTCAGTTCTTCTTCTGAACAACGGATACTGATACTACAGTTTAAGGGGGCTGCCTCCGAAATTTTCAATGGATCCTTTTGTGCATATGTGTTATTTGTTTTTTCATAATCAGATGCAGCCATCAAAATATCTCTCGCATATTCTGACAATCCCTTACCTGCCATCTCCGCTGCTCCTGCGATCACCTCCTTTTCTGGTTCAGGTATTCTAAAATGAATATCTGCTTTCTTTACTGACAACTGTTATAATCACCTCCTTATCCTTCGCCATAGTTTAAATCAGCTATATTAACAATATCTTTTATACCGGAGGGTTTGGGATGCTTCCCAATCATTGGGGTCCAGGGGGAAAGCCTGGCAAGCTGTTTGATGGTGCAAGTGTGACACACTTGCACCACAAACAGGAAGCTTGCCCCTACTCGCTTTCGCTCGTAGTGTTTTTTTGCAGAGAAATCTGCCCCGCCTGTCCCACACTTCACATTTCCATTCCCACTTCCATATCTGCCTCCATTGTCTGCGCCTGTACGAGTGCCTGTTCCGCTGCATTCGATATAGCAAGATCACTTTGAAAGGACTCTGAATTTGGTGTACACAGTTGATACCTTTGATGATTTGTTTTTATGACATCCCTTAGCATCACATCCTGTTCTGCAGCACATACATATATATTCATATTCTCCGGCACGTTCTGTAAACGCTTCATCAGGGCATCTGTATTTTGAGAGCATACCATGTAATTGTCTCTTGCAACTACAGCATTGCCATCATCCAGTCCTCTTGTCCTTATATCTGCTTTCCAGGCTTCATAACGCAGATCCCGGATAGCCATAGCTTCCACTTTATCCTTGCATATGAATATATTGTTGGTATTACCGGTATTCTCATAAGAGTCTACCTGACACTTTTGATAATTATTTTGATACCATAAAGCGGATTCCTTTGATATACCTTTTGACTGAAACAATTCCTGTTCCCTGTAACACATTAAATCCTCATTAAAATCCTTATGCGTTGGTCTGTGTCTGGTTACATTACATCGTTCGCCATATTTTTCATATATTCTTTTAAGAGCCCCTTCACCGGCTTCATCATGATCCGTACATACCCGGATCTTATGAATATCCGGATGCTCTTTCATAAAACGATCTAACGCTTTGTCTGTGACTCCTCCCAATGATACATAAGAATCCACTACCGGGATTCCATGAATCTTCTGAAGACTCATGTATGATAAGACATCAATTGGTGCCTCACATACATTTACTATACCGGATGTTCCGGATAGTGAAAAAGAATACTCTTTCTTTGAACCGGCCACATCCTGTTTGAATGCTCTTCCTTCGGTATTCGTAGAACGAACGGAAGCATGCTTTGCATTTCCTTCGCTATCTTTGCCTACAAATACGCAACTGTTCTTTGTATTCTCATATATATATCCCCGTGCCACCATATCTTTGACAATAGAATCTTCTATACCTCTATGCTTGATCAGGTAAGCGAATACATGACGATATGTATTATTTTTCTCCGGCAAGTGAAACTCCTTAATCTGCTCCGGTTCCGGCTTCCATTCCGGCTCATACCGCATCTCATCCATTTCTTCATTGAGTAATGTCTTTACAGCTTCCTTCCAGGATTTATTCTCCAGCTTCATGCACAACGATATGGCTCCACGTCCTCCGGTATCCTGGGTTTCCCAATGCCATGTATTCGCATTTCGCTTAAAATACAAGCCACCCTGATGTTTCGCCCGATACCATTCCCCGCTACTCTGAACCACCTCTATTCCCTGACTTCTTGCATAATCTATCACATTGACGGCATTCGCTCTGTCAATCTGTTCCTGGGAAAACCTTCTTATTTCTTTTGCCATTCTGCCATCTCCCATCAAAAAAAGGATGCCATTGCTGACATCCTTTATCTTATATATCTACATCTCCATTCCCATATCCGGATCTATCTCCTGATCCTGAAAATCTTCTAATTCAATATCTTCATAATTCTCCTGATAAGTACAATTAACAAGTTCCTTCCCTCTTACTGCATATACATTATCGCTTAAGAAATCTTCCGGGCCAACGCTTGTATAATTTGCCTCTCTTACAATATCCTGCAGTTCTTCCAGAGTAAAATTACCTTCCTTACAGATCAATACTTCATGCAGGGAGCTTGGAAGTATGTTAATATCTTTTCCAAACTCCGTAGTCAGCTTTTCTAACATTCCCGGATACAACATCACCGTTGCCCCATTAATACCTACATCATTTGAAAGCACATACATATTATCAGGAAGCTTCAGATCAATATCGTTTAAATCCCCCTCTAACAGTTCCCTCATTTCCACCGGCATCAGGTCTTTCATTTTCTGAATCATGGATGTGCACTCTGCCGGAAAAAAAGCAGGTGTATTGACCATCGCCGCTTCATGCAATTGATCCGGCGTAACCCCCAGAACCTTCATCATACTGTTATCAATCTTATATGACATAATCCCGTCCTGACCCTTTTGAACCAATACACGATACGTCTCTGCAAGATCTTCCGCTACGATCCTATGCGGACACTGCTCTAACAATTGACGGTTAGCTTTTGCACCTACCACATTCATATACACCTTATCTTTTACAACTTCCCAGTCTGTATAATTCCCTGCCGCCATCTGTGCTACTTGTTTGCTCTGCTGACTATGCTGCACATATTGTGCCTCCACCATACTGGCAGCTGCAGAAAAAGTCATTTCATGATTCATATATCTTTCATAGATATCATCCAGATAAACGGTTGGTGCCACAGATAATCCATTTTCTCCCGGTGTCTGTGTTAATCCCTTTAACACGGTATCATTCGTTTTTAACACATCATTTACCGCAAATCTGCCGCCTATATGCTCCTCCATCCATGCAACCATCTTTTGTTGAAATTCATCAAATTGCATAATATATCCTCCTCTACTCTTTCTCCTTATTTTCTTTCGTTAATAAATCCAAATACTGCTTCAGAATCTTGACTTTCTTTTCCGGATTTTTTCTTTCAATATCCAACGTAATATTCTCCATACGACTTCCTCCTTCCATTTCCTCTTTTCCAATCTACATCTCCATATCAATATCCATAGCTTCCTGCTGTGCCATCACCTCCTCGATCTGCTTTGAATAATCCTCTGTACATGTTTCCTGTGGAGTTTGATCCTGAATAGACTCACCCTTTTCAATAATACGAACCAAAGCATCCGCAAACTCTTCCGGAGATCTTAGCAGGGATAACCTGTCATGCTGCCAGCTTCCTCTTGTATGATTAATACCGTTTAATAATTTCACACCTCTTGCCGGTGGCATCCAGTTTTCAAAATTCTTTGTGTAATCATCCAAAAGATAATCTGTTTTACGCAGCCCCTCCGGTATCATGTCTCTTTTATCTTTCTCGTATGGTACAAAAATACGATGCATCCGGTCTATGCCAGGCATATGTTCTTCCACCCATTCCTGTTTTTCCTGCAAAGCATATTTGCTATTTGTAAGATATTTAGACAATACATAGACTTCAATATCCGGATGCTTCTCAACTATCTGATTCACTGCTGCCACTACATTTTCATACTCCGGAAGATTACGATAATATCCCTTTTCAAATAACTGTTCCTCTGCCACAGCAAACCATTTTGCACATGTTCCGTCCAGGTCCACAAATAATCTGTTTTTTATTTCACCGGCCACCCTGTTATTAGATAGTTCCATCATCTCCACCCCCTGCACCTCCACCTCTTCTATATCATCCGTATTCATCACCAGATCTTGTTGATCGTACATATCTTGAATTACCTCAACAGCTTCCTGCACACTTCTTGCATTTTTAACTTCTATCGTGCGAGAACGTCTTTCCTGAATCTGCACCTTAACAGATCCTGTATGTTCTATTAACGGATCAAGATCTCTGATTCGTTTATTAATCTGCTGCATGGTCACACCCGGTTTCGCTTCCCACATAGAATAATCCCCAAACCATGTAGTCAATCTATCGTTAGAAGAAATATGCAACGTATTTTCCATTTTTGCCAAAAGCTGTATCTGTTCTGCTTTTCCCATCATTACATCTCCATTTCAAATTGTTCTTCTATCACTTCATCCTGTTGTGCCATGACTTCATCAACTGCTTCCTCTGTTGTTTTGGAATACAGAACCTTATCCTCTATCTGATCCATATCAGCACCGACTTCTTTCATGATATCTTTTGCCGCATTTTTGGCTGCCTGATCCATGTTAATATCTTTTGTATCATATTCCTGCAGTATAGATTTTACATGTCTTGAAATAATGTCTTCAAACACCCGATCATCATATGCCTCTTCATTCACCAATTCAGAATTAATCAGATCTGTTTTAATTTCTGCAACAGCATCCTGCAATCGATCTTTTACCACCTGATCCGTATTCCTCGCTTCTCTGTTTTGCATGGATGACTGCATATGTTCAATAACATTAGTCGCACCCTGTGAAAGAACATTATCCAGCCACTGTTTTGCCTGTTGGAATAGATTCTTTATCACGTCTTTAATACGCTGAAATATTAGCTGGACACGCATCGTTTTCATCTGATCAGCCGTATAATGCAGACTTTGATAAGCTGTGGTATCTAATCCAATCTGTTCTCCCAGGCGAATCTCCTTCATCTGTCTGGCTGTATAAGATGGATTCAAATAATGATTCACATTCAATCCTTTTTCAAAACCTATCCTTAACTCATGAATCTGATCTGCATTATATTGAGTCTGATCCAGCTTACTTAAGCTTAATTCCACTCCATTCTCTGCACCCAGTCGAAGCTCCCTCATGTGTTCTGCACTAATTACCGGATTATTATATTTTCGTATATCAACGCCCTGTTTCAAAGCCATACGAAGCTCCTTCATCTGCTCTGCATTAAATAGGATATTAGAATACAGCCCTACATCTAATCCTCTCTTAACCCCTAACTTGATCTGTTGAAACTGCTCTTTGTTATAGTACTGCTGCTTTACTTCCGGTTGTTCTTTCGTTTTTTGATCCGTTGGACGTGGCTCTCTCTGTTTTTTTACATTCTCCCTGTTATTTGCGCCACTTTTCTCTTGCGAGACTTTTTCCTTCTTTGAAACATTCCTACTCTGCTGATATCTATCTGCTGCCTGTTGCTTTCTCTGTAGTCTCTCCTGCTCCTGTCGTGCCCGAATAGCCGGATCTGCACTCGGCTCATATTTGTAATAATCCTTTTCTAATTCGCCGGGTGTCATTACAACAATATTATCCTGATATCTTCCGGAGAGAACCGCATCCAGCTTCGGCACTACCCGATCTGATCGCATTATAATATCTCTTCCTGTCTCCTCGTTTAATTCTGCAACCAGTGTTTTTTCATCTTCTGACACAACATCTCTTTTTTTATCCAGCAACAAATACATCTGCATATTGCTATGCGGAACCCTGGTCAAATAATATGCTTCGTTCTCTTCCATTAACAACGATTCTTTATTGATCGTAAACTTCTTACCTGCCATTTTGAAAGCCTCCTTACATTTCCATCTCAAAATCCATTTCCTGTTCTACATCCATTACTTCGTCTACCGCCTTTTCAATTGCCCGGCTCTCCTGCATTTCCTGTTCATAATTCTGCTCTAACCTGTTGACTGCCTTTTGTGCATCAGAACAGGCTCTGAATAATTCATTCGGATCATTTTCCAAAGCCTTTATCCATGACTCTAAATAATGTGTATGAGAATCTAATATCTCCTGGCTGCCTTCTATACCAAGATCTGTTCCCATAAAAAAAGAACCAAGCTCTGCTCTTAGTTCTTCTAGTGCATATTCCGGTGTGCCAAATATGTTATGTATATTTCGATTCAGCCTTGACTCATGCCCGGTACTGTGTACCATTTCATGAATCAGCGTTGTTGTAAAAGATTCCTGATCCTTAAATTGATTTCTCTCCGGTAAAACTATTTCATCCCGTGCCGGACTATAATATGCCCTGTCCTGATATATCTCGCTAATCGTACATTCACTACTTCTAATCAGGTGATCCGCTATATCTAACACATCATTATGCTCTAATGGCTTTAATTCTTCTAATGGCGGTATCCCATCAATCTGACTTGCATTAAATACAACAAAGGTATTAACCATCGGCCTTGCCAATTTGATTTTAACCCATTCCATTTCCTTTGTATCCGGATTCTCCTGCTCTACCAGCTTATCAAATATATACTTTTCCAACCTCACCCCCTTTGCACCTTTTTTCACCTGCCACTTTTGGTCAGAAGCCTGCTTATAGGTAAGAAATCTTAGATCCGTATAATGATTATCAATGCTTGCCATCCACAGTTTCATCATATTGCCACCCCGGTATTTCACATGCGTTACCGGATTATGAAAGGAAGTAATCTCTCTATTCCACTTCGGCTTTGGCATTATGTAACCATTCTGCATGTTATCAATGATCCGCTGCACCATCCGCTTTCGTTCTTCCATTACCCGATCGAATGCCCCTGACATATTCCCACTCTCCTTCCACATCATTTTCATCCGTTGTCTCGTCTTCCGTTATACCTAGCAGTTTTCTCCAGGCTTCTTTTTCTTTATCCGTCATCTGACACCTCCTCTCCTGATTAATAATCAAAATACTGTTTCTATTTGTTAATTTTTAACGTATAGTGATTCAAATCTTCAAGAACCTGCTCAATAAGCTTCCACCAATCTGACTCAATCGGATTGGTGGGCATAAAAAAATCCTGTAAACTTTCATAAAATTTTCCAGGAATATTTTTTCGGCCGGCATACACACACAAGTCACTATCCGGATCATAGGAATTTTCTTTTATCCAATTCCATCTATTTAGAAATTCTTCTTTAGAATATGGATACTCATACAGTTCTATCAACCCAGCTTGAACTGCTTTATCATATGTTCTACACATATAGAAATATTCTTTTTCCACATCATTAGGCTCTTTACCAGTCCAAAAATCTTCAATCCATGAATTATAAAACTGATCTTCATCATTTTCCTGATAATACAACAACCATTGCTGAATCCATTTTTTAGAAATTTCAAGTTGTATTTTCATCTTTTTCATATAAGACGATCTTATTCTTGATTCCCAATGTTGCCAATTCTTTGCATAATAATATGGATTCCATCCATTCTTCCTACATTCATCCAATTCCTTTTCCCAATCCCAGTCTTCTACCTCTTCTCGCATAACGGACTCCTCTTCATCTGTTGTCTCATCTTCCGTTATACCTAGCAGTTTTCTCCAGGCTTCTTTTTCTTTATCCGTCATCTGACACCTCCTTTACATTTCCATCCCAAAATCCACTTCCGGTTCTGTTGCATCTATTACCTGATCTACAGCCTTTTCAATATTTTCTGATAAAACCCTATTCATTCGATCATCCAGTAATTTCATGTCATCCTTCATCCACTCGGAGTTATACTTTATTGTTGCCTGACAGTTTGATAACTCTTTATAATATTCCGGATTCTTTTCTAGTAACCAGTCTATGGTCCGGGATAGCTTATCTGTCTTATCAATGCAAGCTTGGAGATTCATATTGTGATAAGTAAGCTGCTCCTCACTTAAATCAACATTGTGAAGTTCCATACTGATATCAATCGGTTCAGATACTGCATCCATCACTTCCTGCTTTAACCAGTCTTTGTGAAATTCTCCGTCTTCATCATATATACTATCCATGAAATCTTCCACGTTACGATTAGATATGTCCGTCTGATTGGATATCTCCGGATGATTTGTAAAAAATACTGTCAACTGATCAACCAGATTGTATTCATTTAATATTTCAGGAGCTTTTATTACTTCTTCTCTTGCCTCTCTTTCCTGTACTTCTTCTTTTTTTGTCATTTCATAATATAAAGTATTGGAAATTCCTATAATCTCCTCAACTGTAAAAGTCTTTCCGTTGGGATATTTATTAAGTTCCCCAAGCAACTTATCCATCCCTTCAACCATGTAGTGTAGCTTATCATTTAATCCAGCCTGCAGTTTCTCATCCTGCTTAATGAGATTTTCCACCTCTTGTTGATGTTGATCCTGCCACTCATACAGATATTCATTCCTTAATTCTACATTTTCCCAATTCTCAATATTTAATCCAATAGCATCCCATTCAACATAATCTTTTCCATCCACGGTAAATATGTCATACAATGGTTCACCATACTTTTCTATCCATTGATCATTTTCCTGTCTTCTTTCTTCTCCAAGTTCTGAAGCACAAATGACCAAACTGTTTACACGATCATAAAAATACATACCAGATATTCCCGCAACCCTGTATGGCTCTTTGTTCACTATGCCTAGATTATTTTCTGCCGCCCATTTCATTGCTTCTTCAAGGGAGGATACCGATTTTAGAGCAGTAAATTCCGGATTAACCGTATCCCTCACTTCAAATTTTCCCTCTTTCTTAAGTATCCAAAGGTATGGTTCGTTTGCAGCATTACTACATACCCACTCCGTAGGATTCCCATTTTCATCATCCCAGAAGTGATTAACATTCCACACTACTGTCTTTGTTCTCTCCATTCACATATACCTCCCTTGATTTGCTTAAATCTCTTTTTCCCTACAACTCCAAATCATCAACTTCACAATTTTGCTGGCTCATTACCTGATCAATTGCTTCATCATAATTAAGTTCTTCTAAGTCTTCTTTGTCCTTTACCCACTTCTTAATAATATCTACTTCCTTATCCATATTGGGCTCTTTTCCTGGTTCCCAAAATTCCCTCATATCTTTTAGTTTTTCTTCCCAGCACTCAATATCATCATCAAGATAGCTTGCTTCTTCCTCGTCTGCTTCTTCCGGGTGATCGGCAAGATACTCTTTTTCTTTTCTTGCGGTATTGATATTATCCATAATATCCAGATAATCCTCCGGTTCATATCCAAAACCGAGAAGATGAGCAAGAAGTGTCTGTAGGTTATAATTTGTTTTAATCATACGTTCTGGCACTTCATAATCTTTTACTGTCTCATTTTGAGACACATTCATTCCTGTTAGTTTTTCCGAAGCAAGGGCAGAATCCTTAGCATCAATATCTGAATGTGATTGAATAGTCTCTTCAAGAGAATCTAAGAGGGTTTCAAGTTCTGTAAATTCCAGATTACTTGTAAAATGTTCTGTTTCAATCTTTGTAGACTTAACATGATCGGCGGCCCATGTTTGTGCTTCGTCCAAAGATTTGAAAGTTTCTAATGGGCAATCTGGGGAAATCTCTATATCTCGTACTTCAAAACCACGATCGGTTTTATCAATTATCATAAAAGATTCATCCACCGTTACCCATCTTGTCGGATTCCCATTTTCATCATCGAAGCTGTGAACAACCGTCCATTGTAGATCGTTCTTCTCGTCTTCGCTGCCAATAGCACTCAGAGCTTCATCATAATTAAGTTCTTCAAAATCCTGCTGCACTTCTTCGAAGGTCAGATTCGTTTGCAAGCCGTCTCCATAATCAGCGGCATACAATTTAACGTACTGCTCTGTCTCTTCGTCATATGCCTTATATTCATACACTGCTACGGTATCTGTACCAAAGAAATACTCCTGTGCTTTATCAGACATATCTCTGACTGCAAGTGAACCGTTCTGTAGGTTATAATTTGTTTTAATCATACGTTCTGGCACTTCATAATCCTTCATTTCATGTCACCTCAATTCCAATTCCATTCACACTCCGAAGCTACACCTCGAATACCACTTGTCCCTAATAGGGACAAACCCTCCTCCGCCCTTGTATTTACTGGGTTTGAGAGGGTTTGTAAATACATATTTTTTTAACGTTATCACGTTAAATTTTAACTGTTATCATTGGACGTTCTATATCCGATTTATCGTAACTAACTGTCATGCATGGATAATAATATTCATCAGAATCAACAACACATATTTCAATATCCTCCATATCACATCCATTTAATCTACATATTGTTTCCAGATCTTCAATTAGCTTTTTTACTTTCATTTCACCTCTTGTTTATTTCTATCTCTAAAACCTTAATCTCATAACCATTACGAATTATCTTTTCAACCTCACCAAGTAAAGTCCCTTTTTGGTCTGTGACTATATTAATTGTATTCATTTGCATAAGTGGTGACTTCACAAAACCGCTTGTCTTATTTTTTTTGTGCATTTTACCTCTCCTCTTGTTTATTTCCACCGAAATATAACTCCAATGCTTTATCGATCACATTCTCAATCTCTTTTTTATCCTGCTCCGGAGAAAAATACTGTTCGTATTTTTTCATTATTTTGCCGGATATAGAAAATGCCTTCGGCTTGCCCAGATTCTTCTTCGCCTTATTTCCGGATAGCACCTCTGTCATTGTTGCAATCGTAAGCTTTGCCTTCATCTGTAGATCCCGGATCAGCTTCGCTTTCTTGATATCGCATTTATATTCATTTGTCTGCATCAAGTCTACAAACAGCTTTTGATTCTCTTGACTGATATAGGATAATTCGACTGCCGCTCTCATTGGAACTTTGCCATCATCTAATAAGACCTTTATATCCTCCTGCAAAGTATTAATACGAAGATATCTGGCAATCGTATCTTTAGACAAATCACACTCTTCTGCAACCCCTCGGATACCGTTTGTCGCCATTGGCGACAAACCCTCTTCCGCCCTTGTATTTACTGGGTTTGAGAGGGTTTGTAAATACGAATTAATTTCACTCAAAATACTTAATTAATCACCAACATAATTCCACAACGAACCGTAATATTCTCTTGCCTGCATGCAGACATCCACTGTTATTTTACCGTTCTGGCATGCGTTGCGAAATATAGTTGACCGGCTAACGTAACCCCCTTCCGGATCTTCACTTTCAAGTTTTTTATATAATTCGTTTATGTCATTTATTTTTTGCATAATGCTCTCCCTTCCTTCTTCATCATTCATTCTGACTCTTAAAATACATCTCCAGTGCCTTATCAATCACATCCTCAATCTCCTTCTTGTTCATATCCGACTGAAAATACTTGGTTACTACAGAACCACTTAAGGAAAAGCTCTTAGGCTTCCCCGGATTCTTTTTCGTCTTCTCCCCGGAAAGAACCTCTGTCATGGTTGCAATTGTAAGCTTAGCTTTCTGTTGCAGCTCACGAATCAGCTTGGCTTTCTTGATATCGCATTTATATTCGCCGCTCTGCATCAGATCTGTGAATATCTTCTGATTCTCTTGATTGATATAGGATAATTCGACCGCTGCCATCATTGGCAATTTTTCATCATCCAACATATTCTTAATATCTTCGATAAGTGTATTGATCCGGATGTATCTGGCTATCATATTCTTGGATAAATCACACTCCGCAGCCACTCCTCGGATACCGCTTGTCCCAATTTGGGACAAACCCTCATCAGCCCTTGTATTTACTGGGTTTGAGAGGGTTTGTAAATACGAATTAATTTCGCTCAAAACCTCCTTTCTGACGTTGCGATTTTGGAGAGCTGCATAATGGTTTGCAAGCATGGAAGCACGATCAGAATGAGCCATTTCTTCCCATCTTGGCCAGTTAGTTTCTGAATGAATCTGATACGCTTCATCTTCGCTTAAACCTTCCTTGACAAATGCCGGAATAGTTGATAATCCGGCAAGCTTACCAAGTTCCGTTCTCTGATGTCCGGCAAGAATCTCATATGGAGCTGCCAGATCATACGGTACATCTTTCTTAGGACGTACGATAATCGGTTCTAAGATTCCAAATTCCTTGATAGACTCTAATGTTGCCTGCCTTTTGGCCTGCGGAGACGGTTTAAATTCATGTCTCTTATATGCCACAAGATCTCCTACGGGTATATCTACAATCTCACCATTGGATGGTGTAATTCCAAACATATCATTTAATGTAATCAACTTTTTATCTGCCATTATTCATCACCTCCTGCGCCAGTCTTCCATACAGATCGGACACTACGCTATTCTGATTTGCTTCCAACATCGCCTGCTGTTTTCTGGTAGCCTTTGCAACCTCTGTCAATCTCGGAATAATATAATCATACACATTAACTACTTCCCCGAAACGGTCTCTTACTGTTTGAATCGTTTCCTTAGGATCCCTTTGATTAGTTGGTACGGATACAAATAATATTCCCTCAATCTCCAGATCCGGATTAATTTTTTTCTTCACCCGCAGTATATTCTTAATAAGCAGCTCCAAACCTAATTCTGCAAGTTTCTCTGCCTGTAAAGGGATAATCACGGAATCTGCTGCAGATAAAGCATTAATTGTAATCATACCCAAGGATGGAGCACAGTCTAACAAAATGTAATCATAAGCCTGTTGTACTTCATTCAGAATACTTTTTAATATCATTTCCCGACTGATTGCATTAACAAGATTGATCTCTACTGCTGACATATATATATTGCAGCCGATATAATCCATTCCATGTGCTGTAAAGATATAATCTTTGATATTGTAATCTTCATCACTGATTACATCTAACATTACCTGTGCGATATTATTCTGTAATTCTTCCGGACTGTCATGTCCCATGCAGAAAGTCAGATTTCCCTGCTGATCCAGATCTACCAGTAATACCTTCTTGCCCTGTCTCACCAGACTGGCTCCCAAATTAAATGTAGTGGTAGTCTTGCCGACCCCACCTTTCTGATTTACAATTGCGATTGTTTTTGCCATAATGCATACCTCCATTTTTTATTATTTTTTACCTCACCACGAAAAAAAGGCGTAGCAGGTTGCAACACTACTACGCCGGTGAGGTATGCGTGCTTACGCACATCTATGAAAAAAGGATATTGAAAAGATAATATATCTAACCAATATCCTTTGATCATCCTATTCTATATATTGTTATGCTCCAAATAGCTTTTCTCCTTCTTCCTGGAATTGAATCATCATCTGTTCGTATTTTTCCTGATCATATTGTTCTTCTATCTTTAAAGAACATGGACAATGTGTTTGACAACATACTGCATAATAACCACATCCAAATTGTTGTCTGATCCGGTCAAACTTTAGTTGCTTACGAAAAAAATTCATCGTTTATCCTCCCTATAAAAAAACAGTCCGAAGACTGTGATAAAACATTAATAATGAATATAAAAAACACTGCTTTTCCTTTCCTCTATATATAATTTGGAAATATTTTCCAAATGACAACAATTTGCATGTTTTTGTTAAACAAAAAAAAGTCCAAAAACATTATAAAATAAAGGTTTTCGGACTTTTTCATATTACTGCAGAAGATGGGACTTGAACCCACACGGGTGTTACCCCACTAGAACCTGAATCTAGCGCGTCTGCCATTCCGCCACTTCTGCTCTTGCAAACAACTATCTTATTTTATACGATTTTACTCAGAAAATCAAGACATATTTTTATTTTTGTTCTGCAAAAGGAAATTTGTTAGCAAGATCCATATTCACATCTTTCGTTTTGTCGAATTTGGAATCATAATCTTTGAGCCATTCCTCATACACACCACTAAAATATTCCTTTTGTTTCTGAGCGATAATCTCTTCCTTATTCTTCTTCGTCAACTCTTCATCATTCGACTTGATCATCTTAAATATGTGATACCCATACTGTGTCTGAATAACCGTACTGACCTCACCATCCGACATTGCAAGAATCTTATCCGCAACGGATTCTCCATACTCTTCGATCAGTTCCGCCTTCGCCATGGTGTAAGAATTAGAATATTTCAGTTTGTATTTATCCACAATATCCTGATATGTTACATTCTCGTCCTGTGCCAGAGAGGATAACGCTTCATTTGCTTTTTCCAACTGTGTTGCCTTTTTCTCATCTGAAAATTCTTTGACCGTGCCGTCTTTATCTAAACTGTAACATTCAAATACCAGATCATAAAATGTCGTCATCCGAGCTTCTTCTTCTGATATCTCAAAATCATATTCTGCAATCTTCTGGCTATACACCTTCTTCGCAACCGCGTTCTCTTCCATCACTTTTTTGACCAGATCTTTGGTGATTTCCGTATTCTTCAGATCCCGTTCCGTCAGTCCACTGTAAAATGTCTCTGCAAGATTCTCTATCTCCGCCTTCTCACTGTCACTCAAAGAAATATTCATTTCCTGTGCCTGATGTGCCAACACCTTCACCCGGTTAATATTATTGATAATATCATCAATTGTAACATCTTTTACCGTCTGCGTACCCGCATCCGTCTTCATTTCCAGATTCCACACGCCACTTCCATATGTCTTCTGGTAGTCTTCTTCTATCGTCTTTCCATAAATGAAATATTCTCCGTATGTGATGGAATCATCTCCAAATTCATACACTACATTTGCGGCATCTTCCACTTTCTTCTTGCCACATCCCGCCAGACTTATCACAAAAACAAGCCCCATACAAATAGCTGCTATACGCTTCGTATATTTCATACCTTATTCCTCCACATATTTTGCAAAATCATGTAACGATATCTGATTCCATGTATTTCCTACAAATTCAGCCTCTTCTACACCGGCTTCCTTGTACCATTCTTTGCGTTTATTCTGAAGTGTTTCCTTCTCCGCGTCCGACTGATACCGTTCCATCACCTGTTTCGCAACCTCTTCGTCATTTTCTTTGACCATCTCCACAATGGCATAACAGCTTGCCAGATCGATCACCGGACTGAATTCTCCTTCTTTCAGACTGGCTGCATACTGTTTGAAATCGTCTCCAAATCCTTCTTCAACATTACTCTGTTCCCCGGATACCGATTCTATACCATATTCTTTTGCCAGATCTTCAATATCCGCGCCGTCTTTTAATTTCTGATATGCCTCATCTGCTTCTGTTTTCCGCTGTGCAATCTCTTCTTCTGACAACATAAGTGGTGTCTCTCCATCTTCTTCTGTCAGATATTTGCCATCTGTTCCCATCTGAATCTTTGGGAACAATAACATATACATCGTACAATATTTCTGATCCTCAACCTTAACATCTTTGGTTGCCGTATCTTCTAATTTGTGTGCCAGATAGCGTTCCTGATAAATCTCTACTACACGCTCCTGTGTAATGGAAAAATCATTCAATATCCGTGCATCTATCTTACCAAGATATTCCGTAACATCCTTCTGAACCGACTTCTTTTCCTCATCCGTAAGTTTCATGCCCTGTTTTCCGGCAATATAAGCTTCCACCTTATAATCCATGATCAATTGCAGGATCTCCTGTTTGTAATAGGAATCTGCATCTGTTCCATCCTCGGCAGTCGTATCCAACGCCGATTCTCCAATTCCAAGATCAACCGTATTCTGTAGAATGCACAGATTCACCTCGTCTAAGCATACATCTTGTCCTGCTACACGAAATACAACTTTATCTGCTGATGATCTGCCACCTTTTGCCATTCTCCACAAAATAAATGCAAATACAACCAGTATCAAAACAGCAAGTACAATCGTAATGATCCATTCTTTTCTATTTTTCTGATTGTTCTTAGATTGTTCCTTTTCCAAAGACTTTGATCTTCTATCTGACATATGTTTATTCCTTTTCTTATCATTCCCGCTGCTTATGACCGCTAACAAACATATTATAGTATATTTTTATATATGCGTCAAAAAACAAATTGAAGGAATCTCTATTTTTCAATGAGGGCATCAATATCCTGAATAATACTGCTTAATTGATCTATGAATTTCTTCAGGCTCTTCTTTTCAAGGTCGATCACAAAACCCGGATTTTCTCCATTTACGACCCGGATATTATTCTGGTATTTGGTGATAAAGCCATCCAGATCTTCCATTTTCACCCGGACGCCCTGTGCCATCTCGATATGCACTTTGTCATCCTTGTATGTGATTGAAGCGATATACGCATCATGTGCCTGTGCTTTTAATTTCGCAATTGTCATTAAATGAAGCACTTCTGTCGGAGGTTCCCCAAAACGGTCGGTCAGTTCATCTAACATATCCTCGTAATCTTCCTGTGTCCATATACCGGAGATTCGTTTATACAATTCCAGTTTAGTCATCTCATTTTTCACATAGGTTGCAGGAATATATGCATCCACCGGAATCTCAATGGATGTGGTAAATGTTTCCTCTTTCTTCTCACCCTTCTGTCTTAAGATTGCATCATTTAACATCTTGCAATACAGATCATATCCAACCGCTGCCATGTGACCTGACTGATCCTCGCCAAGCAGATTACCTGCTCCACGGATTTCCAGATCCCGCATTGCAATCTTAAAGCCGGAGCCAAGATCAGTAAATTCCCGGATAGCTTTCAAACGCTTCTCTGCTGTTTCTTTCAGCATTTTATCCCGCCGGTACATCAGAAAAGCATACGCGGTCTTATTTGAACGTCCCACTCTTCCTCTCAACTGATACAACTGCGACAAACCATAATTTTCTGCATCATGAATGATCATCGTGTTTGCATTACTGATGTCCAGTCCGGTTTCAATGATCGTTGTCGTCACCAGCACATCAATTTCTTTATTGATAAATGCCATCATGACATCCTCTAATTCTTTTTCCTTCATCTGACCATGTGCATAGGATACCCGCACATCCGGCATCATCTTTGCAAGATCTGCCGCCACATCTGCAATTGTATTGACACGGTTATATACATAATACACCTGTCCTCCACGTGCAAGTTCTCTTGACACGGCTTCCTTGATCAGTTCCGGATTGTATTCCAATACATAAGTCTGAATTGCTTTCCGGTCAACCGGCGGTTCCTCTAGCAGACTCATATCCCGAATACCGATCAGGCTCATGTGCAAAGTCCGCGGAATCGGGGTAGCGGTAAGTGTCAGCACATCCACATCTTTTTTGATCTGTTTGATCTTTTCCTTATGTGTTACGCCAAAACGCTGCTCCTCATCTATAATCAGCAGTCCCAGATTACTGTAATCCAGATCTTTGGAAAGCAGTCTGTGTGTTCCAATGATAATATCGACCTGTCCCTTTTTCAGTTTATCCAATGTCTGCCGTTGCTCTTTTGCACTTAGGAAACGGGATAACACTCCGATCTCTATCGGATAATCCTGCATTCTTTCTTTGAACGTATTGTAATGCTGCTGTGCCAAAATGGTGGTCGGAACAAGATATGCCACCTGCTTGCCATCCTGTACCGCCTTAAATGCTGCACGTATCGCAACCTCCGTCTTTCCGTATCCAACGTCCCCACAGATCAGGCGATCCATAATCTTTGTGCTTTGCATATCCTTTTTCGTCTCGCTGATCGCACGCAACTGATCATCCGTTTCCTCATAAGGAAACATTTCCTCAAATTCCTTCTGCCAGATCGTGTCCTCCGAAAATGCATATCCCTGTTTGGACTGCCGGATCGCATACAACTCGACAAGCTCTTTTGCGATCACATTGACCTGTCCCCGCACCTTTGATTTCGTCTTTTCCCATTCATTTCCGCCTAATTTATTTAATTTGGGCCGTCTGCTATCCTTTGAAGCATACTTCTGTATCAGATCAAGCTGGGATGCTAATATAAATAACTTAGAACCACCACTGTATTCAATGGAAATGTAATCCTTTGTAACCTGATCGACCTCTATTTTTTCAATACCACGGTAAATACCCAATCCATGCTTCTCATGTACGACATAATCTCCGATATTCAGATCATCAAAACTATTGATCTTCTCACCGGAATACAATGGTTTCCGTTTGATCCGTTTCTTTGTCTTCTTCTGCCCAAAAATATCTCCCTCGGTCAGAACTACCAGCTTGATCTGCGGAACCGAAAATCCACTCTTTAATCTTCCACTTGTGATCATCATTTCAGACGCTGCCAAAATGCGGTCTTTATCATCAGAAAAGAAACAGTTCACGTCCTGATTTCGCAGATTATCAGCAAACCGTTCTCCTCTTGTCGCCGACGGGCAGAACAATACGATCCGGTATTCCTCCTGCTTCCATCGGCGGATATCTTTTAATAACATTTCAAAGTTGTGACGATAGGTTGGAACCATTTTGGTCTCAAATGCAACTTTGGTTTTGGGTTCAAAGATGGATTCCTCTTTCGCTAAAATACTGAACAGAACCGTATCTTTTCCGGCAATTTTTCCGGCAATTTCTTTGTAATCAAACAAAATGTCCGCCTGACTCGGCAACATATAACCGCCTTCTAACCGGCTGACCATACTCTCACGGAATTCAATCTGACACGCCTCTGCACGACTTAATACCCGTTCCGGTTCATCGATAAATATCTGCACCGATTGCGGCATATAGGACAGGAAACTGTCTAATGTCTCATAAAAGGAACCGATATATCCATCTACACCCATTGCACTATGAAAATAAGATAATTCTTCTTTCAGCGCTTCAACGGCACGGTTAATCCTTGCATATTCCTCAGTTTTGAATTGTGCCTTTAACTGTTTTGCGTATGCTTTATGTTCCTTTTGAATCTTCTTAAGTCCCGCCTGAACCCGATCCTCATCAAGGATCATTTCTGCCGCCGGATAAACCGAAAGTTCTTCTACATTTTCAATACTTCGCTGACTCTCTACATCAAAACTGCGAATACTGTCAATGTCTTCTCCCCATAACTCAATCCGATATGGGCACTCACTACTCATAGGGAAGATATCCAAGATACCTCCCCTGATTGCAAACTGTCCGACTCCGTCTACCCAGTCATTTCTCTCATAGCCGAGCGAAACGAGCTTCTTCTTCATCTTCTCTAAATCGAGGTTTTCTCCTAATCGGAACGTTACGATATTCTTTTGTATTTCCTCAAGCGGAACCAGTTTATTCAACAATGCATCAACCGACACTACGACGGTTGACACCGTCTGCTCAAGAATCCCTTTTACAACTTCCATTCTTTGTCGTAGGATCGTATGTCCATGTATATCTGCATTATAAAACAACACGTCTTTTGCGGGATAATACATTACATTTCGATCAAAAAATGCATATGCATCCACGATTTCCTTTGCACGGTCTTCGTTATAAGTAACGATCAGTTTCACCCGGTCAGTTCCCAGGCAATCCATCGTATAATATCTTGCATATCCATCTGTACCTGTGACTTCAACCGGCATTTTCCCTTTTTCTTTCGCCACACGATACTGCTCCCCTATATCCGATAAACGAAAGGGTGCTCTTAAACATTCCATAACTTTCTTTCCTTTACTGTTTTGACGTTGGTCTTACATTCGACTCAAACATTCTGCTATATCCAAGCCACTCGCTGTTTCCGTTATTATTCCCACCATCTAATAATTCAATAAATCCTTCTAGTTTGGCATCTGTATTGTCTGCAAATGCGAGTGCAACCGCCTCGATCAAAGCAGGTTTCTTCGGCGAACCAAATTCCAACTCGCCATGATGCGCCAGTATACAGTGCTTCAACTCATTGCCCAGTTTGACAGGGAATCCCTCTATCTGCTTCATCTTCTCATCTAACATGATCGTACCGGTAACAATATGACCGATCAACTGTCCCTCATCTGTGTAATCATTTTCCGGGAAAGAAGAGATTTCGCTCATCTTGCCAATATCATGACAAAGAGCTGCCGTAATCAGCAAGTCATGATTCAGCACCGGATATCTCTTTACATAGAACTCACAAAGTCTTGCAACTGAAAGGCTATGCTCTAACAATCCACCCGCAAAATTGTGGTGCATCGTCTTTGCCGCAGAATGGATCTTAAATGCTTTTATAAAATCCGGATCGTCCACAAACACCATTTCCAACAGTTTGTGAAGATGTTCTTCTCTTACCGTATGTATCAGTTCAACCAGTTCCTGATACATTTCATCTATATTACGTTTTGAACAAGGCATATAGTCAACCGGATCATACTCCCCTTCTTCTGCCTTTCTGACTCTTCGGATATTCAACTGTAAAGAGCCCTGAAAACTTACCACCTGTGCATCCACCTGAATATAATCCATGGATTCAAAATGTCCGATTCCATTCGACAGATCCCACACCTTACCATCGACAGATCCGGTCTTATCATGCAACTGCATGGAATAATAATTCTTTCCGGCCTTCGTCTGTAACGTCTTCTTATCCTTACATAAATAAATAGATGAGATCATATCTCCTTCTCTTAATTCTTTAATATATCGCATATTCTTGTCCTCCTACTATATTATTCTTATTTGCGTTCATTTGCCTTGGGCAGCGAGAATACAAACTCGCTTCCCACTCCCGGTGTACTGATCAGATCAATATGTTCTCCATGTGCCTTAATGATCTCTTTTGTAATAGACAGACCTAATCCGGTTCCCTGTTTATCCTTTCCTCTTGATGGATCCGTCTTATAAAACCTGTCAAACACCTTATTCTGTTTGTCTTTTTCAATTCCCGGTCCGTCGTCCTTCACAGAGACAAATACTTTATCATTCTTATCATATACTGTAATTTGAATTTGTCCACCTTTGTGACTGAATTTGATTGCATTATCCACAAGATTATAGATAACCTGACCAATCTTCATCTTATCCGCATACACAAAGGTATGCTCCGCCGGACAATTTAACCGCAGATCAATTTGTTTATTATCACATACACCTTCCACCGTATTCCGTACTTCCCTTATAATGTCCACCACATCAAAGTTTTGTTTCTTCAGGATCGGACCATATGTATCAAAATCATTTAGTTCTAATAATCCGGTCGTCAGCTTTGAAAGACGTTTTGATTCAGTCAACACAATGTTCAAATAACGGTCGTATTTTTCCACGGGAATTGTTCCGTCTAACATTGCCTCTAAATATCCTTTGATCGAAGTAAGCGGTGATCGGAAATCATGTGATATATTGGCAATAAAATTCTTTCTATATTCATCTAATTTACTCAGTTCGCTTGCCATATATTCCAACGAATCAGAAAGTTCTCCAATCTCATCTTTTCTCTTTACTCCGGTTCTTGTATCAAAATTACCCTTCGCATATTCTCTTGCTGCATTATTAAGCTTCGTAATCGGTCGTATTACCGTTCCGGAAAGATAAGCTAATACAACACCAACAACCAGTATCATAACAAGAAAAGGCATATACATAATGCTCAACATATCATCCTGCAAACTTTCTAATTCTGTCATAGATGTATGCAGCACCAAATAGCCGTTTTGCCCGCTATCTGTATAGATCGGCAGACCAATACTGATCACCGTTCCGGAGAACATCCCATAAAAATCACCTGTCATCGTAAATGTTTTCTTCAGGTTAATATCCTGATCGATCGCTTTCAGATTATACGGCAATTTTTCATAATTGGCAGGATTCGAAACCACGATCATTTTTCCGTTCGAATCAAAATACCAGACATTTGTCTTAAGAGCATCTTCAAATTCATTAAACCGCACCTGTAGATATTCCATTGAGGTAATACCCTGTACATAAGAAGTAATCGTCTGCTCCGATAACAAATTTGCTTCATTGATCAGATTGTTCTGTTTCTCCGATACCAGTGCCTTCTGTGTTGCATACGTTGTGTAACTACCCAGTGCAATAAATATACCAATCAGTAAAAGCACGATCACAATTATAACATTATCAAAAAATGTACGTTTCAATCCTAACCCTCCGGCTACTTCACTTCAAACTTATATCCGATGCCCCACACAGTAGCAATCGACCAGTTCTTTCCATCTTTAATCTTCTCCCGAATTCGTTTTACGTGGACATCCACCGTTCGTGTATCCCCGATATAGTCATATCCCCAGATCTGATCTAACAACTGTTCTCTTGTAAACACCTGATTCGGACTGCTTGCCAGAAAATATAACAATTCCATCTCCTTCGGCGGCATATCGATCGCCTTACCGTTATATATAACGGAATAACCGGTAAGATCGACCGTCAATCCGTCGTACTTCACACAGTCCTTTTCCTCTTCCGAAGCAGTCACATCAGCCGCCTCATTCTGGGACACTCGCCGGAGTACCGCCTGCACCCGTGCTACCAGTTCATTGGAATCAAAAGGTTTGATCATATAATCATCTGCCCCGATCTTAAGCCCTAATACTTTATCAAATACTTCCCCCTTGGCGGAAAGCATTATGATCGGCACATTACTGCTCTTTCGTATCTCCCGGCAGACATCATATCCATCTATTCCCGGCAGCATAATATCCAGCAATATTAACTGCGGTTTATATTCTTTAAATTTCACTAACGCCTGTTCGCCATCTCCTACAATCTCTGTATCAAAACATTCTTTTAACAGATACAGTGAGATCAGCTCTGCAATATTCTCATCATCATCTACGATCAAGATTCGTTTCTTCTCCATACAAACCTCCTTCTTTCCTTACAGGTCATACTGATCGATTCGCTTACACGCCCAATCCGGTTTCTATTCTATACCATATATGCTCTATAATTCTACAATTGTCACACCCGCATCGCCTTCCCCGAATTCACCTAACCGGAAAGACTTTACATACTTCTGACGTTTCAAATATTCATGTACACCTTTCCGGAGTGCACCGGTTCCCTTTCCATGTACAATGCGGACCTGATTCAAATGTGACAGACAGGCATCATCCAAATACTTATCCAACTCCATGATCGCCTCATCCACTGTCATTCCCAAAAGATTGATCTCCGGCTTGATATTCTTTGCCTTGTTCACCGATGCACGATACTGTGCGGTCTTTTGCTGTTTGGTCTGTTTCTCTTCTTTGACGATCTCTACATCACTGATCTTCACCGTACTCTGTAATATTCCCATCTGTACGGTAAGTTCCCCTTTTTGATTTGGAAGGGATCGAACGGTTCCATCCAGATTCAGACTGATCACATGCACGGAATCACCTAAATGAAAATCACTTGCTTTTGCTTTTGACTTCCGGTTTGAAGTCTTATATTCTAACTTGCTATTCACGGATTTTAATTTATCCCGCAATTCGCCACGTGCCTTCTCCATCTCTTTATTACTGGCTGTCTGTGGTTTCTTCTCCCAGTTGTTATACTTCCGGATGGATTCATCTGCAAACGCCTTCGCTTCCTCTAAGATCTCTCTTGCTTCTTCTCTTGCATTACGGAGAATATCCTGTTTTCTCTGTTCGATATGCTCATTCTTAGAAGCTAACCGGTCTTTTAATTTTTGTATTTCCTCTTTATTGGCTGCAATCTCTGCCTGCTCCTGTTCAATCGTTCTTTTGGATTGTTCCAGATCCGCAAGCAGCGCCTCCATATCAACAGTGCTGCTGTCAATCTGTGACTTTGCACTTTCAATCACACGATCTGCCATCCCTAATTTCTTTGCAATCGCAAACGCATTGGATTTACCCGGAATTCCGATCAATAAATGATAAGTCGGACTTAAGGTTTCCACATCAAATTCACAACATGCATTTTCAATACCCGGTGTGGTCATGGCAAATGTCTTCAACTCACTGTAATGCGTCGTTGCCATGCACCGGATATCCCGGTTATGCAGATCATTCAATATGGATATGGCAAGTGCGGAACCCTCAACCGGATCCGTCCCACCGCCTAACTCATCAAACAAGACTAATGCGTGCGGTGTTGCATGTTTCATAATATATACCACATTTGTCATATGGGAAGAAAATGTACTCAAATTCTGTTCAATACTCTGCTCATCCCCAATATCCGCAAATACATCCTCAAAAATCGCAAGTGTCGAACCCTGAAATGCCGGAATGTGCAATCCGGACTGTCCCATCAATGTAAGCAGTCCCAATGTTTTCAGCGATACCGTTTTACCACCTGTATTCGGTCCGGTAATGATCAGCATCGTATATTCATCCCCTAACCGGATATCTACCGGAACAACCGAATGACGTTCCAGCAACGGATGCCTTGCCTGTTTCAGATTGGTTCTGCCTTCCGTATTCAGTTCCGGTTCCGTACCATCATACGATTTGGCATAGGATGCTTTGGCAAAAATGAAATCCAGCTTTGTCAGCACTTCCACGTTACTTTCTAACGCATCCTTTGACAGTGCCACCTGTTCACTTAAACGAGCCAGGATCTTCTCGATCTCCATTGCCTCTTTTGCAGCTAATTCTTTCAGTTCATTATTCAGATTCACAACCGCCATAGGTTCGATAAAAAATGTAGAACCGGTTGATGACTGATCGTGCACCATACCCGGAAACTGTCCCTTGTACTCTGATTTAACCGGAATACAATACCGTCCGTTACGCATCGTAACAATTGTATCCTGCAACATGCTCTGATTCGTCTGTCTGGACACAATACCATTCAATACATCATGCACTTTACCGTTGGTTGCTTTCATGTTTCTCCGAATGTCTTTCAATGTTGCGGATGCATCATCCGCAATTTCATCCTCAGATAAAATACAACGATTGATCTCTCTTGATAAATGCTCTAACGGCATCAGGCTCTCAAAATATCCGGTCAGGGAATCCTGTCTGGTATTCACGCCTTCCTCGCCTTTGTCCTGCGATTGTTCCCCATATTGTCTGGCATGTCCTGCAACCTGCAATAATTTTGCAACATCTAACAATTCCGGAATGGAAAGGCTTGCGCCTACCGCTACCCGCTTCATCGCCTCACCGATCGGATACACCCCGGAAAAGGAAAGACTTCCCTGCTGATATACTCTCTTCAATGCATCCGCAGTCTCTTCCTGACTTTTTGTGATCTCCACCGGATCAGTGGATGGTTTTAACCGTTCACACATGCGCTTTCCTGCCGGACATGTTGCGAAGCTTGTCAACCGCTCAATGATCTTATAATATTCTAATACTCTTAATGTTCGCTTATTCATATCTTAATTCCTATTCTTACCGAAAACACGTTAAGACCACATAGCATTCATCCTCTGCCATGTGGTCTGCTTGATTCCATAGATATTTATATTTTACAACAGTTACCGTCATCCTGCAAGCCGGGAAATAGACCTGTCTTTAACCCATTCATTTTTATGCGTAATGACACATCATCATCCCTTTACAAACACCCACAAGTTACTAATCTGATCTGCTAACGTATCATAATCCCACAACTGCCTGCTTCTGGTCAGGCTATTCGGATCATTCACCCGGATCTTACCGTCCTCCGTTCCGGTTAATACAATAAAATGTCCTACACTTGTGAAATCGCCCGGTCGCATGCTGCATATGATCGGATGACCGCTCTCCAATTCATTATAGATATTATCTTCACTTAACGTTGTCTCCTGCCCTACTACCCCATAACCGCCTACTTCGGTCATCAGACTCCATGCCGTTCCTACTCCATCTACATAATAACCATTATCCGTAGCATACTGTGCGATTGCATCCGGTGTAGCATCCTTATTTCCTGTCAATCCCACGATCACCATGGATAGACAAGTCGGTGCACATCCTGACAATCCGATCACATTATCCCCATAAGGAATATAACCCCATCGCTTGTCCCATTGCAGCAAAAGTGGAAATCTCTGTGACAATTCATTCTTTGTCAGCCAGCCCTCACCAGAACCATCTGCGTCGGGATACCCTTTTACAAAATCAATCATTTCCGGATTATTACAAAGTGCTACTAACAGTTTCTGTGGATACGCATCTGCATTATCATAAACTTCTTCAAACTCCGGATATTCCTGTGCTAATGCCTGTAGCTTCTGCTGCACTTCATTCTCGTCTAACACCTGTGGTGTATTCGATGCATACTTAGAGTCTGGAACCACGGTTGCTTTCTTTCCTAGCCGGAAAGAAAACGCACCCGCAAAATTTCCAATCACACTTCCTGCTATCTGTAATAAAATATATGCACCAACACATAACAGTGCCATACCAAGAACCTTTCTTCTCCTGCGTCGTCTGGCAATCTTCTTCCTTCTTTTCTGCATCCGGATCTGTTGCCGCCGGCTTACTTTCCTTGCTGTCTCCGATGTATTTTCCCCATGGAGTTCTTCCGGCCCGGATAGTTCCTTATATATACCATCCCATACCTGAACTTCTTCTCTATCATCTAATTGTAATCCCATATCCATAAAAAATCCTCCTATTCCGATCATGCCGATACAACTTACATTGTATCTATCCTATCAGAACAAGAGGATTCATATATTCTCAAATCCTTATTAAATTCTTACGATTTCATGACTTTTTTCATATTAGACACACAATGCCCTTAAAACGGATTTCATTATTACTGGTGTAGCAAAAAACAATTTCAATGAAGATGCAAAGGAAACAGTGCAGGAGAAGATTAACCGAATGCTGGTTACAGAAGCAAGACGAATGACAGTTTATTAAAATTAGGTGGATGTAATTGAAGAAAAAATATGATATCATGTGAGTAACAAATCGGAATTTGTAGGAGTGTGCTACATGTATGACTGTTAAAGATGCGATTAATTATTTGGTGTAATAGGTGGTGATATTTTTGAAAAATGAAATTGTTTTATTTACAGATGGTGATATAAATCTTGAAGTTGAGTTAAGCCCAGAATTAGAAACTGTATGGTTGACGCAGAAACAAATGGTAGAATTGTTTGAAGTAAAACAAGCAACATTAAGTGAGCATATCAATAATATTATATCGTCAGGCGAGTTGGATGAGACTTCTATCGGTTTTTCCGATAAAAGTTCCGGAGGACGAAAACCTAAGATATATAATCTTGACATGATACTATCTGTTGGATATCGTGTTAATTCAAAACGGGGCATCGCATTTCGTAGATGGGCTAATTCTGTGTTAAAGCAATATGTGATTCAAGGCTATTCTATTAATGAAAAACGATTGCAAGCGCTTGAAAGAACCGTTGATATTCAAACAAAGATGCTTGCGTGCACATTGGAGGTTGAAGAATCAGACATTTTAAAGGCTGTTACCTCGTATACAGATGCATTAATGCTTTTAGACCAATATGATCATCAATCTCTTAAAAAACCTGTGGGAAACAGACCTATATATAAAATAACATATGAAGAATGTAAAAAAATGGTTTCACACATGGAGGATTCATTTAAATCGGATGTATTTGGTGTGGAGAAAGAAAATGGTAAAGTTGAGGGTATTTTGGCAGCAGTTTATCAGAGTGTGTTTGGTGGAGACGTATATCCGTCATTAGAGGAAAAAGCTGCTAATTTATTATATTTTATGATTAAGGATCATCCATATGCAGATGGATGTAAGCGAATTGCAGCATCTTTATTTTTGGAATTTCTTGCTCGGAATAATGCCTTGTATAGAGATGATAGTAAGATAATCAGTGATGGAGCATTGGTTGCAATTACGCTTATGATTGCAGAGTCAAGACCAGAAGAAAAAGATATAATGGTGAATCTTGTAATGAATTTTTTGACAATGTAGTTAGTTCGTGATATTTATTATTTAATGAAATTGGTAAATCGGGATTTGTTGAATTAGTAAATCTCAAGTTTTGGAGGTACAGAGAATGATAAATCTAGTAGCACTTCCGTGTTTATGTGTAGATGTTTTTGATGGAACTGATGAACTATATGCTGGCGGTGAAGCCCTTAATTTTGCAGCCCATGCATCAAAATTTGAGGAGTTCAATGTTTCAATATTGGGTGCGGTTGGACAGGATTCTTACGCAAAATTTATTATGGATTCTATTTCTGATAAGAGAATAGATGTAAGCCACGTAAGAGTAGAAAAGGATAAAGTAACAGCGAATAATCGTACATATCTTACAGCTGGCGGTGACAGATATTACAAAGATGATTCGTGGACGGGTGATATTGTTGATAAAATGATATTGGACCATGATGAATTGGAGTTTATCAAAAAATCAGATGTTGTATTTGTACATTTTTGGGCAGGCTGTTTTGGACAAATTATAGATTTAAAAAAGAATAATAACTTCAGATTGGCAGTGGATTTTGTAGAATATCGTAATTTTAAAGAGATGGAAAAATATGCACCATATATAGATTATTTCATGATTAGTGGAGAGAAATCAATTCTCCCAATATTTGAGGCGTTTTCAAAGAAGTATAAAGGACTATTTAATGTGTCTTTAGCTGATAAAGGAAGTGTTACATATCATAATGGTGAAAAGTATTTTGTTCAAGCTAATGAAGTTAAAGAAGTAATTGATACTACAGGTTGTGGAGATAGCTACCATGCAGGATTTGTATGTTCACATTTGATAAATGGGGATATTTATGAGGCTATGAGAGTTGGGACAGAATTAGCAACAGAGACTCTGTCTCATTATGGTGGATTTTAACAAATTCCAGTTTGTCGAACACATGAAAATTTGAATTTTACGCACTATTAACTTTTGGATATAAAGTGCCGATATTACA
>OLNZ01000205.1_pt1 | contig 65076 bp, 55 predicted proteins | sample 1672981 | NCBI WGS metagenome assembly OLNZ01 (sample SAMEA3136743, study PRJEB25190) | human gut metagenome | biome: human gut; feature: human-associated habitat; material: faeces | place: Austria | collected 2013 | reverse complement strand
CAGGCAATTCCCTTTCCGCCTTTAAATTTCATATAAGCCGGAAAATCGTGACCTAAGATGCAGCCCACACCAGCATAAAGCTCTAAGACCTTCACACTGTCCGGATAACGGTTCCGGAAAATGAGCCATACAATGACCATTGCCATAAATACCTTGCACACATCACCGATCAAGGTAAGAATGCCTGCCTTCACGCCGAGGTTACGCATGGTGTTGGTAGTTCCTACATTTCCACTGCCCACCTTACGTAAATCCACATTTTCTTTCTTTCCATATAAGAAGCCGGATAAAAACATACCGCATAAATATCCGATTCCTACTGATATTACACGTCCGAATAACATTTTATTAATCTTCCTTTCTTTCCCTTATAATGAATTTCAGGGAAGTACCCTTAAAGCCAAATGCTTCCCGAATCTTATTTTCCAGATATCTTGTATAGGAAAAATGCATCAGGTTCTTGTCATTTACAAAGATAACAAAAGTTGGCGGTTTTACCGCTGCCTGTGTAATATAATATAATTTTAAGCGTTTTCCCTTATCCGTTGGTGGCTGCTGCATGGCAACTGCCTCTGCCATAATCTCATTTAATACACCGGTTGCCACACGCATGCTGTTATTTTCAAGCACTACATCAATGGTCTCAAAAATCCTGCCGGTACGCTGTCCGGTCTTGGCTGAAATAAATAAAATCTCTGCATATGGCATGAAGCTTAAAATCTGACGGATTTTCTCTGTATGCTTGTAAATGGTCTTATCATCCTTTTCAATGGCATCCCATTTATTCACTGCAATGATAATTCCTTTGCCTCTTTCATGGGCAATTCCAGCAATCTTGGCATCCTGCTCCGTTACGCCTTCTGTAGCATCAATTACAATAATGACCACATCTGCACGTTCCACTGCTGTTACTGCCCGGATGATACTGTAACGCTCTAATTCTTCTTTAATCTTATTCTTTCTCCGGAGTCCTGCCGTATCAATAAATACATATTCTCTGCCATTATATTTTATATCGGTATCAATGGCATCTCTTGTAGTTCCGGCAATATCAGAAACAATCACACGGTTTTCACCTGTCAGCTTGTTAATCAGTGATGACTTACCTACGTTCGGCTTACCTACAATGGCAATACGCGGTCTGTCATCTTCTGCTTCTTCTAACATTTCCTGGGTAAAATGCTTTGCCACTTCATCTAACAAATCACCGATTCCAAGTCTGGATGCTGCAGATACCGGAACCGGGTCACCAATTCCAAGATTATAAAATTCATAAACATCCGGCATATATTTTTTAAAATCATCTACTTTATTTACTGCAAGAATAATTGGCTTCTTGGAACGGCGCAGCATGTCAGCTACTTTCTGGTCTGCATCTACAAGCCCCTGTCTTACATCCGTAATAAAAATAATGACATCTGCGGTATCAATGGCTATCTGTGCCTGCTCCCGCATCTGGGATAAAATAATATCTCCGCTGTCCGGCTCAATACCGCCGGTATCAATTAAGGTAAAGTTATAGTCAAGCCAGGATACTTCGGCATATATACGGTCACGGGTTACACCCGGAGTATCCTGTACGATAGAAATTCTTTCACCTGCCAACACGTTAAAAAGTGTTGATTTTCCTACGTTTGGTCTGCCTACAATAGCTACTACTGGTTTACTCATTCTGTCTCCTTCCAAGGACTGCATTCAGCAAATCCTGCCCGCTTGATTTTACAATATCTGCCTGTACTTGTAAAGTTCTTTTCAGCTCCGTCAATGTGATGTCATCTAAGAAAACATCCTCTCCCATACGCAATACATTGCATGGCAGCAGTATCTCATCTCCCAAATCTTCGTCCTTAAGCTGTGCGATAATATCCTGTCCGGTCAGAAGTCCTGCAACGGTAATCCGTTCTCCGAAGAAATCGTTTCGGATCACGCGGACCCGTATCTTTACATTTGGAAACTTCTCCTTCATTTCTCCTGTCAGTTCCTCCAAAATCGGTCCTGCCAGCTTTCCGGTTACCAGCGTAACTGTCCTTTTCAGATTGGCATCACCTTTTTCTGCTGCAAGTGCCTCCCGGAATTCATCCCGCAGCAGTGTAATCATTCCCACGCCATTTTCCAGCTGGATATACCCATCATAGTTTTCTGCAGACGGAAGAGGCTGCTCTGCCAGAAGATACCACTCGTCTCCTCCATGCACAAAGTGTATACCGAAATGCTCCATGCAATAATCCTGCCAGCGGTGAATCTGCTCTAAGACTTTTCCTGCATCCTCTTTTTCAAAAGCTTCCAAAGGATATAAGCCCTCCCGGTATTTTGTCAGGCCGACCGGTACAATAGAAAGGCTCTGCATATTTGGAATGTATTCTGTCAGATCACGGATGGTCCGCTCTAACTCTTCGCCATCATTGACGCCCTTGCAGAGTACAACCTGTCCATTCATTTCAATTCCGGCATCTGATAAGCGTTTGATTTTCTTTAAGGCTTCTCCAGCGAAACGGTTGTGCAACATGGTACAGCGAAGCTTCGGATTCGTGGTATGCACCGACACATTAATCGGTCCAAGATTGTAGTATATGATACGTTCAATATCCTTATCCTTCATATTGGTCAGCGTTACATAATTCCCCTGTAAGAAGGAAAGTCTGGAGTCATCATCTTTAAAATAAAGTGTCTCACGCATGCCCGGCGGCATCTGGTCAATAAAACAGAACATACACTTATTGGAACAGGATTTGTAATCGTCCATCAGTCCGTTTTCAAATTCGATTCCAAGGTCTTCATCATAATCTTTTTCAATTTCCAGTTCCCACTCTTCGCCATTATTCTTTCTTACTACCACCAGAAGATACTCGTCCTCTGTCAGGAACTGATAGTCAAATACATCTTCTATTTCTTTGCCATTAATGGAAATCAGCTCATCTCCCGGCTCCAGCTCAAGCTCCATGGCAATGCTGTCCGGTTTAACTCCACTGATGACATGTTTCTTTGTATGCATAAATTATTTTCTCAATCTTTCTATATTATAATACCTCTTTAGTTTACAATAAAAAGGGCAGAATAACAACAGTTATTCCACCCTTCCATTTATTCCTGCTCCATACTCATGCTTCTGTCTTCCATTTCCTGTAACGTCATCAGTTCATCCTCCGACTCAATGATATGTAACTCCAGCAGTTTGTTAATCGTGTATACACAACGATCATTCAAATTCAAATCGAAATAATAATCTTTACTGTTTTCCATTCCCCACATCCGTTGTTCCCCTCTGGTAAGCCGGATTCCCTGGCTGTTATAGACATGCAGATACAGTCCATTGATATACGTATGTTTATAGTAGTTATCATTTACTGTATTCAGATAAATATGACCTGCCCGGATGTCCTTAAGATAAGCATCATATATTTCCTGCGCCCGCTCATCAGGTATATTAATGCTGCCATATTCTAAATTCTGGTCATAGGTATCAAACTCCATTGAAATAATATGATTATTCGGGTCATCATAATTCACCATCAGATTCCCCTTGAGATAATTCTCCGGATCCATAGACATAGCATAGATTCTTGAAACAACCGAATCTGCATTTTCATAATAATTTTTAGCAGCCGGTACATCATAGCTTCTCACCATAATGCTTCCATCTGCAAGCTGATAATCAATCTCTACCCACTGCAATGCCTTATCTAAATCAGACGAGCCCTGATATGCCTGAAATTCCTTCTTCGAATCAATAATCTGCTGATGAATACTCATAATTTCATCAATTCCGCTTTCTGAATTTTCTTCTATTTCAAAATAGCAGTTAATATTTGCTGCGACAATTTCCTTCTTATCCGGGATTTTATTTTCCAGTCCGAACGCATTCCATTTGATACAAAGAAGAAATACGACGGAAATTCCTAACATGACGCCACATTCTAACAATCTCTTTTTGGTCACTACACGCAGTTTCTTCGTCAAAATCATTTCCGCAACGAAAAATGCCAGAAAGCCTGCAATCAATGTGGTAAATAAAACCATCAGGAAATTGCCCAGTGATGTATGTACCAGCACGCCCAACAGTCCGTTCAGCAGAATTGCAGTAAGAAAAGCCACACAAAAAGCCATTCCCCAGCGGAACACCGGGCGGGTTGCCGGAATTGTAAGCACATCTCCCGTGGTTTCCAGTTTACGTTTCTGATAAAGCAGACAGGATATCACTATCAGCACCACACCCACCAGCACATAGATCCCTACAACCGAAAGGCCAAACATATGGTATTCTATCCTGTCCTCTAAATAGTCATACTCTACTCCCACCTTATTTGAAAGATATATCACCGGTGATAAAATACTATTCATACGGTCAGCATAAGAATTCGCCATACCATAGCCAATTGTACTAATCATACATGTAATCACATAGCGGCATCCTATATATAATACGTTCAGAATAATCGTGAATACCGGCATTGCCAATAACTGACCGCTAAACATGCCAACGAAAATTGCCATACTGTAGAAGAAAAAGCTCTCTCCCGTCAGCATCAGTGCCCACGCCAGCAGATACTGCAGACTTGTAATTCCCTGCATAATGCAGCATACTGTTCCAAGAATAAACGCCAATAGTACAGGAACCACCAGCATGCAAATTCCTGACAGGAAATTACTGATAAAAAGTTCCGTTCTTTTCAACGGCAGTGAATGAAACAGATGTGAGCTTCTGTTATTATAAAGATAATAAAATACTGCCATTGCTACAATAATTCCAATTGCCAGACTAAGGAGTGCTATAAGCGCACCACTTCCATCCGAAAACAGGATCTGCATAAAATTATTCATTTTTATTTCTTTAATTTCCTGTGCTGAATAACCTTCATAAGAAATCCCGGAATTCACTAACAGCCGCAGAGGAACCATACATAGCAGCAATATCGTATAAATCAGCCAGACAGGCCAGAAATGCGTAATATTTTTCCAAAATACCGTCTCATTAAAGTAAGATGTCTTTGACCGCATAATCCGCACCTCCTAATTCGTAAATAAAAATTTCTTCCAATGTCAGAGGCAGCACATCAATCAGCATCGGCGAAGTCTGTTCTAACCGCAGCTTTGCCTCTTTGGGATTGCCTTTTACAATCATGGTATATACCCTTCCGGTACTGGACATATGTAACACTTCAAAATCAGCCGGAAGCTTCGGCATTCTTTCCTGATATGCCACCTGAATCTTACAGACACTTCCCTGTAGTTCGCTTAAGGAACGTTCTAACATTACTTTTCCATGATGCATAATGCCCACATGGTCGCAGACATCCTCCAGCTCTCTTAAGTTATGTGAAGATACTAATACCGTAGTTCCATGTTCTGCCACATCAGACATGATGATGCTCCAGATCTGCCTTCTCATTACCGGGTCTAGTCCATCTACCGGCTCATCTAAAATCATAAGTTCCGGTCTGCAGCTGATTGCCAGCCAGAAAGCCGCCTGCTTCTGCATTCCCTTTGACATTCTCCGAATGGTCATCTTCGGATCAATGTTGGAAAATGCATCCCGGATCCGGAAAAACAAATCTTCATCAAAAGTCTTATAGATTCCCTTATAAAAGCGTTTCATTTCCATGACATCTGCCTGCTGGAAATAGAAAAGATCATCCGGAATATATGCAAATCTGGCCTTTGCCTGAGGATTCTCATACACCGGCATCCCGGCTATTTCTATGTTGCCGGCATCCGGCTTATAGATTCCGGTAATATGTCTTATTATCGTAGATTTCCCGGCTCCGTTCGGTCCTACCAGTCCATAAATCGCTCCATCCCTTACATGCAAGTTTACACCGTCTAACGCCCGGAAATCCCCAAATGTTTTCACTACATTATTTACCCGTATCATGAATATCTTCTTCTCCTTCCAGTTCCGTTATCCGATGTTTCAACTGCTCCGGCTCTACTGCCAGATACAGCAATTCTGATACAATTTCATCAAAATGTCCTTTTAATTCCACTGTTCTTGCATCCTTTACATGCTTCTGGGCAGCCACGAATGTTCCTTTCCCGGAAATGGTATAGACATATCCTTCTTTCTCCAGATCACGGTACGCCCGCTGGATGGTATTCGGATTAATTGCCAGTGTTGCTGCCAGTTCACGCACAGATGGCAGTTTTTCATCCGCTGTCAATGCATTGGAAATCACAAGATGACGCATTCCATCTTTAATCTGTTCGTAAATAGGCTTTGCATCCCTGTAATTAAGCTGTATCACTTCGCTTCCTCCTTTTGGAATATCGTAGGTGTATTATCCGTATTACTTCAATTGATACGCACACTATAACATCCCAGCAGATGAGACACAAGAAAAATATCTGTATGATTTTATTAATAATTCCTTAATGCTGCTCGCGGAGCGTTTTTTACTTTACAGGAAAGCAATTTCCTGTAAAGTAAAGAGACGGAACCAGTTTACACTGATTCCGTCTCTTTACACTACTCTATCTTCCTTTCATCAGGAAATATTATTCACATTTTTCAATTGCTGCAATTACTTCATTTAACTTCTGTAATTCATCTTTGATTTCGCGGTTGTTATTACCAAAGTCTGTTGCCAGTGCAGATACATTGGTTGCAACAATTGCGAATCCTTTTCCAGCCTCTCCTGCACGAGCAGCCTCAATAGAAGCGTTTAATGCAAGAATCTTCTGGTTCTTTTCAATCTTGTCCAGCTGTTTGGTAATATCATTAATCTTCTGGATGTATTCTGAGGTCTTCTGTACATTCTCATGAATATCAGAATTCTTCTTCTCTTCATCCATTCTCTTCTCTTCAGATGCTGCAAGCTGTGTCAGAACGATAGTCAGCGCTGCTATCTTAGCTTTAGCTTCGTTTTCATCCTCTGCGTCTTCCTTCTTCGCATAAGAAAGATATCCAACAATTTCAATTCCGGCTTTGATCACATCTCTGTATTCAGATGCTTCACCTTCCCCGATTGCTACACTTCCATCAGAATCCAGAAGTAATGGTTTTACTCCTGTTACGTTTTCCCATTGTGCAAAAAGTACCTCTATATCTTCTGCATTAAATATCTTATTCAACTGCATATTTCTGCCCTCCTAAATTATTTATCCTAATTATATCACATGTTTGCTTTGTGAACAAAAAAATTTTTCATTTTTTGACATTTTTCTATTTAATGCACAAAAATGCCCCAAGATTTCCTCTTCTTCCATGACTTGCTCTGTGTGAAAATAACAGTTCACTGTTACAGCAGGTACACACATTCGGCAAGATTAGTTTTTCCGGCAGGATTCCCGCATCTAAAAGCACTCTTTCATTGGCTTTCCAGAGATTTAACTGATACTTTCCATTTTCTTTCCGGTACATAATTTCACTGCCATGACCGGAAAACTCCTGTTCAAATTCCAGTGCCACATCTTCACTTACTTCATAACAGTCCTGGCAGATAGATGGGCCTATCGCACACCATACATCCTCCGGTACTGTTCCATATGCTTCTGCCATTGCTTTCAGCGTGGCTCTTCCCATTCTGTTAACCGTGCCCCTCCAGCCGGAATGGCTCAGTCCGATTGCCCTATGCTTTGTATCCACAAAGTAAAGCGGCACACAGTCTGCATAAAAGGTTGCAAGCATCAGCCCCGGCACATCGGTAATCAATCCATCCACATCATGATACGGCCGTTCCTTTGTCAGTCCGCTTCCTGCATCCTCTGCTGTTACTTTTCTTACATTGGTGGTATGGGTCTGGTCAGAGCAGACAATCTGCCCTGCCGGAACTTCCATTGCCTCAGCTACCCTGCGGAAATTTTCCTTTACTGCCTCTATGTCATCTCCACGGTTAAAGCTTAAATCCAGCGAAGAAAATTCATTCTTACTTACTCCACCCATTCTTGTGGTAAAGCAGTGTTTTACCATATCAAGTGCCTGCAACTGTGGATACTGCAGCAACACTAATTCTTTTTTCCCCGCATGGGAAAATACGGACGGTATCATGCTTCGTCCATCCTCTTTTATCTGAAATTCTGTCATTTTTCTTTTCCTGTTCTTATTTTTCCAGTTCCAACTCCATGCTGTAACGGATTCCATGCTGTAACTGGTTCAATTCTCCAGCATTCTTTTTCCTGTATCAAGTCTCATCTGTCACTAATAAGGCTCTATATAGGGGAAAGCATCCTTCAGCCACTGTATGTCCTCTCCTAATATTGCAATCACATCAAACCTGCAGGGCAGTCCCATCATATGTTTACACATCAGGTAATAATCTGCCACTCTTGATATTTTCCTTTGTTTGCGGTAATCTACCGCTTCCTGTGGAAGTCCCTTTCCGGTATCACTGCGGTATTTTACTTCTGCAAAAACAAGATATTTTCCATCTCTTGCAATCATATCAATTTCTCCGAACCTGCAGCGGTAATTCATCTCACAGATACTGCAGCCGGATGCCTTTAAATACTCTGCCGCCTTTTTTTCATACTCACTGCCCATGCTGCGTTTATTTTCCATCCCTGCTCCCCTTTCTGTTATTCCTGCTATTTGGATTCCTGTTATTTGGATTTCCACTATCCCGTTTGCCGTTACAGCTATTTTTATTCCAATTTACTGCGCAGCTTATCCATATCATCGACAAAGACAAGTATCTCTGCCACTACTTCATATAATTCCGGCGGAATCATATCTCCAATTTCAAGCCTGGATAAGGTATTTGCCAGCTGATTATCCTGATACAGCGGAACGTCTTCCTCTTTGGCTTTCTCAATAATTTTATCCGCAAGATACCCCTTGCCGGTTGCCAGTATCTTTGGTGCCCTCTCTCCCGGCTCATATGCGATGGCAACTGCTGTTTTTTCTTTTGTTTTCTCTTCTCCGGCATTTTTCCCATCAAAGTCTGCCGGATGCCAGATTCCATTTTTCATAAATTACGCCCTCATATCAAAGGAATACCGATGCAGGATTCCGGCTGACGGATGCTCCTGCTGCATAAAATCTTCAACCAGATTTTTCTTTCCGGACTGGTTCTCCACCTGTACCGTACAGGAATATCCTTTCTCCTGCAGCCGCTGCATCAGCTCAGCCATATGTTCTTCGATTAAATCATAGGATTTCTCATCCTCCAGATAAAAATTCGTATGCACCTTTCTATCCTTCATCCGCACAGACACATCCGTTGCACCAAGGTTATCCATATCAAGATGTAAAAAAGCACTCAGTTCGCCATCCGGTCTGTCCACACCACTCTTATTAGTATAGACAAATAAATCTCCATGGGCATTCTGATTTGACATCCGAAGGGGAATCTGCACATAATGATAGGCATTATTAATCTGATTCATAAATTCAATATTCCCCTGCAGATTACTTACTGCTTTCGCAAGGGAAGTATTGCTCTGACCGGATTCCTGCACCAGCTCCTGCATCTTCTGCATCTGATTTTCCATCTTCTCATAAAGATGCTTAACAGCATCCCCTTTGATTTCTTCCGGTTTTAGTGTCCACTGCTGTTTTACCTCATATTCCAGCACTTTCTGATACTCTTTACTGGAAAACAGTTTCTTTGCAGAACCTCCGGTTAAACCCATTATCTCATCCAGCGCCTGATGCAGTTCTTTTAGAAATGCACCCGTAGAAAGATTTCCGTTTAAAGTCCCCTCTGCGGTAAATAATTTACTGCCTGCAAGCTGTGGAAATTCTTTCAGAAGATTTGAAAAATCCTTCATCTGCCCCTCTGTAAACAATGCGCCGACACTGCCCCTGGCATAATACTGCACGCCATCTAATGTTTCTTCTATGGATCCTGCTATCGTTTCAGTTTCTGCTAATTCCGTTCCTGTGATTTCTGTGGCAGCAAATTCTGACGCTCCTTCCAGTATGGCTCCTTCCTGAAGTTCCACCGGACTCCAGCTTCCTTTCTGTACTCCCTCTTTTACAATTACAGACATATCCAAAGAACCATCCTGCTTCAACACCTGATAGATTCGGCTTCCCAGTTCCAATGCCTCTGTCTCGGAAAGATTTTCGTTCTGATATAATTTTCCGATGCTTTCCAAGACATCATCAAACTGTGAAGTGATTGCCGCCTGATCAGATTTATAATTTTCAAACTGCCGGATAAATTCTTCTGACATCGGAATATCAAGCTTATGCATCAATACCAGTGACTTAATATCCGCATCCGGATATGCAGAAATACTGCGTGCCATATCCATAAGGCTTTCCCTGCCAATGGACATCTGCTCTTCCATCATGGAATTGACCATATCTATCATTCTTGGTTCTGCCGGAATGCCTGCTGCATCCAGTGCCTTTAACAACGTCGGATTATTGAGATTTCCATTGGTATAAGGTCGAATTTCAACGGTAGTTCCATCATTGGATTTCACCTGGAAAAACATCGCCTGACCAACGGCTAACTGTACGCCTGCTGCTATTCTCGCCTGAACAGTCTGGCCATTTGCCAGTCCAAGCGTAACCGTTCCGTTTTTGATATCATTTACGGTTCCTTCAAATACATTTCCTACCGTCATTTCCCGTACGGCTGATACCAGTTGCTGAACCCCTTGCTGCGGGGCTGTTGCTGTAGCTCCGGTAGCCGAACTTCTGTTGTATTGTGCTAACATGTCTGAAATCTGCATATCAATCACTCCACTCTGCATCGCCAATTTCTTTGGAATTATTCACTGTAAAAATTCTTAATAAAGGTTCTCCGGTGAATTGGTGTTGGTCCATATTCTTTGATTGCTGCAATATGGGCTGCGGAGCCATAACCCTTGTTATCCGCAAATCCATATTCCGGCATAATTTTCGCATATTCAACCATCATGCGATCCCTTGTTACCTTTGCAATGATACTGGCTGCTCCAATGGAAATGCTCTTTGCATCTCCTTTGATAATCGGAACCTGACGGATATCTACTCCCGGTATTGTCACCGCATCATTTAATAATATATCGGGTTTTACTTTCAAATTCGTTATAGCCTGCCGCATAGCTTCATAAGTAGCCTGCAAAATATTAATTTCATCAATCCGCCCCGGACCTGCCATTCCAATTCCTGTTGCCACTGCCTTCTCCATAATTTCATCATAGAGTTTTTCACGCATGGATGCACTGAGTTTCTTGGAATCATTGATATATAAAATGTCACAATCCTTTGGCAGAATCACAGCTCCTGCCACAACCGGCCCCGCCAGCGGACCTCTTCCCACTTCATCTATACCGCAGATATAACCGGCATCTGCATATTCTTTTTCATACTTTTTCAGATTTTCAATCCGGGCATACTCTGCCTCAAGCTTCTGTATCCGCTTTCCTGCTTTTTCCACAAGGCTCTTTACGCCGCTTCGTTCATCTTTTTCATATCTTGCTATAAAATCAGGCAGCATACTATCTTCTGCTGCCTGTAACTCTTCTTTGATTGCTCCGATTTTCTTCTCTTCTGCCATAATCACTTTACCCTCTAACTGCTCTTCCGATTTTATTACTGGTGCCGGATAAATCCAATTTTATCAAATGGATAGATTCTAAGCCATGCTTTTCCTATGATATCCGCCCGCTTGATATTTCCAACATCCGGGAACCTGCTGTCCTTGCTGTAATTGCGGTTATCTCCCATCACAAAATATTCATCCTCACCTAATGTAATCGGGTCTGATGCAAGTCCCGGGTCTTTAATAACCTCTCTTCCATAAGATTCCACCAGTTCTTCTCCGTTAATCAATATCTCTCCCTTATCGGTAATCTGTACCGTTTCTCCCGGCATTCCGATAATCCGTTTGATAAAATAAGTGTCTTCCTTATACTGATACGGAAATACAATAATATCAAAACGTTCCGGTTCATGAAACCGATAGGATATCTTATCTACAATCAGATTATCTCCATTGGTAAGGGTATTTTCCATGGACGAACCATCCACTCTGGTCCGCTGTCCAACATAACGTATCATCAAAAATGTCAGTACCACAATCACAATGAGATATAATATGAAACTGACACTTTCCCTTACCGCCTTTCCTCTTTTGCCGCGTTCTTCTTCCTTCATATCTCCGTCTTGCTCCAACTCTTTTTGATTCCTATTCTTATTTTTATCTTATGCTTCCACTTCCGGTTTTTCAAGTGAAATTTTACCGAGCTTTCCAGTACGGAATTCATCCAGCACCAGTGCAGCGGCTTTGGCATAATCTACTTCATTTCCTTTTTTGATACAGCCACGGTTTAAGGCAATTTTCTCCAACATCTCTGCCGGTGTTCCCTCTTCTTCCATTCCATATCTTTCCTTTAATACACCCGGATACTCTTCCCGCAGAATCTGAATCAGTTCCAGTGAAAGTTCATCAATATTTAAAATATCATCTTTGATAGAACCTATCAGTGCCAGTCTTAACCCAACGCTCTGGTCTTCAAACTTTGGCCATAAAATACCCGGTGTATCCAAAAGTTCTACATTCTTATTCAGGCGAATCCACTGCTTGCCCTTGGTTACACCCGGCTTATTTCCGGTCTTGGCGCAGGCCTTTCCTGCAAAAGTATTGATAAAGGTGGATTTTCCCACATTCGGGATTCCCACTACCATAGCCCGCACCGGACGGTTCTTGATTCCTCTTCGTAAATCACGCTCCGCCTTTTCCTTGCAGGCTTCTGCTATAATTGCAGACACCTGCTTCATGCTTCCTTTATTTCTGGCATCCATGCGTACTACATAATAGCCCTTTTTCTTAAAAAACTCTGTCCAGCCTTCATTTTTTCTTTCATCTGCAAGGTCAGATTTATTCAACAAAATCAGACGGGCTTTTCCTTTTCCCAGGGTATCTATATCCGGATTTCTGCTGCTCACCGGAATTCTTGCATCCACCAGCTCTATTACTAAATCTACCAGTTTTATATCTTCCTGCATCTGACGTTTTGCTTTCGTCATATGTCCCGGATACCATTGAAACTGCATCTTATTTTCCTCTCTTCCCTTACTGTCCTTCTATTTGATAAAACCGATTTTCCGGAGCGGAGAAATCCGGAACCATGCTTTTCCTATAATATATTCCCGTTTTACATTTCCAATATTGGCATAACGGCTGTCCTCACTGCTGTTGCGGTTATCTCCCAATACAAAATACTCATCTTCCCCTACCGTAATCTCTTCGGATGCCAGTCCTGCATCTTCAATGGCAGCTGTATCTACTTTTTCATCAAACAGCTCTCCATTTACATAGACTGCTCCATTCTTTATCTGTATCTTATCTCCCGGCACCCCAATGACACGCTTTACATAATAATGCGACTTTTCATTTCCATTTGGAAGAAATACAATAACATCATTTGCTTTTGGTTTCTTCAGTTTATAAACAAAACGATTAACCAGAATCTCTTCTCCGTTCTCTATCGTAGGGTTCATGGACTGTCCTACCACAGTGGTCCGAAGTCCGATAAAATATACAAATACAAATGAAATCACCAGGACAATTGCAATCTCAATGACCCAGGTGCCGATTTCCTTCAACAGTGGTACATTTATTTTCTTTCTACGTCTGCCAAAATTCAGACCACGAACGCTGCCTCTACGCATAATCTTATGTTCTCCTTCTTACCTGAATATCATTCGATATATCTGCAGAAACTGCCACCGGCAGCTTCTTACGAATACGTGGTAACTACGAGAAACACGCTTTGCGAGTTTCTCGAGTTATCGCGGTGCTCGCCAAATCTGCATGCAAGCATGCGATTTTTCTCGCTACTCGCGTAAATACAACAAGAGGGACGATACACATTGGCACGTCCCTCTGACAGATTCTTATTTTACTAACTCTTTTACTTTTGCTTTCTTACCGATACGACCTCTTAAGTAATTCAGCTTAGCTCTTCTTACTTTACCAGCTCTTACTACTTCAACCTTCTCTACGTTAGGAGAATGTAATGGCCAGGTCTTCTCTACGCCAACACCATTAGAGAATTTACGAACGGTAAATGTCTCACGGTTGCTTCCGCCCTGTTTTTTTAATACAACACCTTCGAAAACCTGAATTCTTTCACGGTTTCCCTCTTTAATTTTCGCATAAACCTTAACGGTATCTCCTACACGAAACTCTGGTGCATCTGCCTTTAACTGCTCTGCTTCAATGTTCTTAATAATTTCACTTGCGTTCATTTTGTGACCTCCTGTATATTTTGATGTTCTTAATGCATTCATTTGCAACAGAGGACCATCGCCTATTCACAACTGTTGTATTGTATCATGTTCTCTATGCCTCGTCAAGCTATTTTTATAAGCGTTTCTGTAACATTTCCGGATTGGATGCATAAACCAGTGCTGTCTCTTTTGTAATCTTTCCTTCCTGATACAATTTCAAAAGACTGCTGTCCATGGATATCATATCTTCCCGGTTCGAGGAATATACAACGCCGTCAATCTGTGGCACTTTATTCTCACGAATCATATTGCGGATTGCCGGTGTCACAGTCATAATTTCAAATGCCGGGATCACATTGCCATTCACATCCGGCACAAGCTGCTGGGAAACAATCGCCTGCAGCACCATGGAAAGCTGTACTGCAATCTGCCGCTGCTGATTTGCCGGGAACACATCAATGATACGGTCAATGGTATTAGCCGCTCCTATGGTATGTAAGGTGGATATAATAAGATGACCTGTCTCTGCCGCTGTCATGGCAACACCAATCGTCTCGTAATCGCGCATTTCTCCAAGAAGAATCACATCCGGACTCTGCCGCAGGGATGCACGTAATGCCGTTACATAATTTTCAGTATCTACATTTATCTCACGCTGGCTGATAATTCCATGCTGATGGCTGTGCAGATATTCAATCGGATCCTCTAACGTAATAATATGCTTGGCACACCGGCGGTTCAGTGCATCTACCATGCAGGCTAACGTGGTAGACTTACCACTTCCTGCCGGTCCTGTTACTAATACCATTCCCTTTGGCTGCAGACCAAGGTCAATGATATTCTGTGGAATTCCAATGTCCTCCGGCTTTGGCAAATCAAAGGTAATCACACGAACCACTGCTGATAATGCGCCTCTTTGCTTATAAGCACTGACACGGAATCTTGACAGTCCCTGCACCGCAAAGGAGAAATCATCATCCCCATGCTTTAATAACCGGTCAATATCACGATGGTCCGCCAGTTCATATATCTGCTCTAAATAATTTTCTGTCTCAGGAGGCATCAACCGCTCTCCCTCTTCTTTTATAATTACATTATTCGAACGATATGATATCGGAAGTCCGGCTATAATAAATATATCTGATGCGTGTTCCTCTACTGCTTTTCGTAATACTTCTTTTACATCCATAATTTTCCCACCAATCTCTTTATTTCTGCCGCTCCATCAACGGAAGCCTTGTTTCCTCCTGTCTTACATCAGTAGCAGTTTCTTTCCATTCTAATATGCTCCATTCCAGCATTTTTCCTGTCTCTCCATCCGTCTCTTCCGTAATAGAAAGCTTTACACGTAACTCCTGTGTGTCCGTCTCCGGCACACAAAAGCTTATGGTATCAGCTGCGTCCTTCACCTCCGGCAATCCGGAAATTTCCTGCAGCGCCATTTCTTTATTTTCGGATTCTTCCAGAATAGCATCTATCTCTGCTAAGACATCATTTGCCTTGTTACATGCTTCATAATAGGCACTCATCTTATCTGCCGCCCGTTTACTGTATTTATAATCCCGCAGGGACGAAGATAATGACAACACTGCGAATAATAAAAAAGTCAGAATCAATACTACCACTAACAAAAAAGAGTATCCAAAAGGACTGGCTATACGCGGTCTGCGTTTTTCTTCGTATAATGCACTCTTACTCATCTTCTGCCGCCTCTCTCTGACTGATTACTCTCTTTAGTTCCACTTCATAAATAATCTTATCTTTCTCCCCATTCTTCTGCTTTACTGCAAAATGACCGACCATCCGCTGCTTCGCTTCACCCAGTGTAATCCACAGGGTATATTCCGCATCTTTCGTCTTACAGTTCTCCCAGTCAGCAGCAAAGGATACCAAAAATGTATTATCCTCTTTCTCATAATAAGAATACTCTTCCTTCAGATAATCTTCCATATCTGTTCCGGAGCGGAATACTTCTGCTGCCGCTGCAGCCTTATGTACTGCCATATTCATATTTCCTGCATCTTCACTGATGCAATGGGATTTTACAAATAGCTGCAATCCCACCGCTGCAGCAATACAGAAAAATAAAATCGATATCATAAGTTCCAGTAAAAATACCCCGGAACGTCTTGCCTGCCCTTCTATCATATGCCTTCCTCTATTCCTGCCTTCTGCCGACAACAGCCACCACAGTATCCATTTTTCTCCCATCTTCCGACATACAGGAAAAATGCAATAATCCATTTTCCAAAGCTTCCATCTTAAAATCTTCAACCGGAATGACTGCCTTTCCATCCGCTGTACTTACAGCAGTTCCGGACCGGACAAAAAGCTCTTTCAACATACCATCCTCTTCAAAAATATAGGTGCAATATTCTTCTCCATCATAATCCTGACGGATGATAAGACTGTCTGTTCCATCCACCGAACCAATAGTAACTGTCCCATTATCATTCTGATGAATCTTCTCCGTAAGATAAGACAATACTGTTCTGCTTTCATAATTTTCATCTGCCATAGTCGTCGTATCCTGATAAATATCTGCTGCCAGGATAAGCACCAGAAGTCCGCAGATTGCCAGCAGCCCAAACAATGCCCATGGAAATAATATATCAATTGTATGTTTTCTGGCGGTACTCTCTGCCATATTCATCCCTCTTCACTCTAATTCTTGCGCTCAATTACTGTCACATCCGGCATAATGTTTGCTCCAAGCAGCTGGTAGTCCACAAAAAAATGCTCCTTATCATAGGAAAAACCATACTGTTCTTCCAGATACGAAAGACTGTCCGGGTAATGTCCTTCCAGCACATAACACTGCACGATTTCTCTCTGCAAAGCCTCTTCTAAAGAACGTTTTTCCTCCTCTTTACTATCCGCCATCAATCGGTTCAATCCATGGCAGGTCAATAAAATAATACAACTGGAAATGACCACCGTAAATAATATCTTTGCCCAGACAGAATGCCTTTTTTCATGAAAAAAAAGCCTCTTTCGACGAAATCCTTCCATATGCATCTCCTTCTTACAGTCCTGCCATAATTCCCATCAACGGAAGAATCACGGATAACAGTATCATTCCGACAATAACAGACAAAATAATTACAAGTGTCGGTTCTAATATTGCAATATAAGAAGACATTCTCTGATCAATTTCTCTTTCATACTGTCTTGCTATCGTCTCTAATGTTTCATCGGTCTCTCCGGTTTTCCCGGAAATCACCAGCATCCTCTCATACAAGCCCTTAAATATTCCGGCACCGCCTACTGCTGCTGCAAAATCCTCGCCCTCTTCCATTTTCTGGCTGCATTTCTTAATCTTCTTTGAAAAATTCTTATCTGCAATCAATTCGTCTGCAAATTCCAGTCCCTTTTGCGGATTTTGTCCACTCTTTAAAGTCAGATACAGGCTGTCTGCGAAACGACATGCTGCGATTTTATCGTATAAGCCATGAAACAAGTGCATTTTTCTGCTAAAACCAGCAAACGCTCTTCGTCCTCTGCTGCTCTTTACAAAATAAACAAATACTCCAACGATTACCGCCGCTATTGTAATGAATACAATTGCATAATTCGAAATTGTTTTTCCCAATGCCAGCATGCCACCGGAAAATCCGGTCATCTGTCTGCCTAACTGGCGAAATACCTGTTCAAATACCGGCATTACTTTTGTTAAAAGTATCACAATTACAGCTATCATCATAGCAACCATAATCAAAGGATATGTAAGTGCGCTTTTAATACTCTTCTCGATCTCATCCTCACGCTCGTAATGGTGAGTCAGCCCATTCATAACATCATCCAGTGTACCTGTTTCTTCTCCTATCTTAACCATCTGAAGAAGATAATCCGGAAATACACTGGTCTTTTCCAGTGCCGGATATAACAGTCCTGTATTTATCATTTCATCATACATTACCTGAAGTATTGCCTTTTCCTGCACATCCTTTGCATCTTCCAGTAATAATGACACCCCCTCAACTGCCGGAAAGCCTGCATGCAGAACCATTGTCATCTGGCTGCAAAAAGATGCACATTCAAGATTTGACAGCTTTTGCTGTTTTTTACTTTTTCCCATACTTTTCTTCCTCTCTTAATATGTGTACTTTATAATATAACGGCTTCCGTCGCCAATATAATCTTTTACGGTATCATCATCATTATTGGCTGCCAGAGTCGGGTCCATAAGAGACCAGTCCTTTCCGTCAAAAGATATCATATTATCTACCCAGCCTATCTCATCCACATAACAGCTGATCCACGCATGATAAGCCTCACCCGCATATCCTACCTGAAGTTTGGTTGGAATTCTCTGCGAACGAAGCATCGCTGCCATCAATGCTGCATAATCAAAACAGATTCCTTTTCCGGACGAAAGTGTTTCATCTACATCCGGCACATATCCATATGCAACATTCTCTGCTTTTTCTTCATCATATGTAATATTTTCAATTACATAATGATAAATGTTGGTTACTACATCAAGGTCACTGCCGCAGCCTGCTGCCAGTTCTTCCCCTTTCTTTACCGCCTTGGAATTCTCATCAAAATCCACATAGCAGTTAGGTGCCAGAAATGGGACAAATTCATCCGTAATGGTAACATCAATACTCTGGGTAAATGCTGTTGCATACAAATTTTCTTCTACTGATGCAGCTTCATATAAGGTCAACTGGTAAGTACCGCTTCCCTGTGTCAGCGGATATACAATATACGTTCCATTCTTTGTCACCAGATAGGTATATGCTTCCCCTTCCGGTGTCTCTATCTGGAATTTCACTTTTTCATTAGTTCCGGTATAATTAAGCATCACATAACCATCGGATGCATGCGATGCATCAATGGCAATCTGATCTGTCCCATAAGCCACTTCTCCGGAAGCCTCCGGATGTAATACTTCTGCTGTCGCATCACGATTTCCCTTTGCGGTATCATTGCTGCTTTGCTCCGGAGAATTCTTCTCTCCGCCACAGCCTCCCAATGCACCGCTCATCAGCAATATCCCTGCGGTCATCCATATTATCAGGTAATATTTCTTACTGTGCCGGCTCTTCTGCCTCTGCATGACAACACACCTATTCCTTTTCCTGTATATTCCTGCTATCCGTACCTATATATAATAAAATTGCCGCCAGTAATACAACTGAGACGATTACAATTTTACCGTAAAAGGTTACCATAGCTGCAAATATCCCTCCTAATACCGGAATGGTCAGGGTTACTTTTCCAATTACCTGTGCATAGGAAACCGGGGAAATATCCTCCGCTTCATTTGCATCTCCTTTGGTAATCAGCTGACCGGACACCACCTGATTCTTCACCACACGATGGGTAATGATAATTCCCGCATCTGTATCGCTCCGATATGCCACAACTTCACCTTCCATAAGTTCTGCCGGTACTTCTTCCCTGACATAAATAAGACTTCCTACCGGAATCGCCGGTTCCATGCTTCCGGTTACAACTGTATAAATATCAAACCCTGCAAGCCTTGGTAATGTCAATGGTATGCAAATCAGAATCACCAATATCAGAAGAGATACTCCTATCATACTACAGATTCTGGCTATTGTCCTCTTTTTTCTTTTTGTTTTTCCCATTCGTTAATGCCTCTGCTCTGACATTCATTTTCTTTCTTCGTAATGCAAAAGCAGTAAGAGCCACAAGTCCTGCAACTGCCGCTGATGCTACACCAATCAGCAATGGCATATTTCCTGCCGGTCTTTTGGTCTTCTCATCCTTTTGCTGCATATCTGCTAACGGAGTTTCCTCATCATCAAGATTTACCAGTTCCTGCGGAGTCTCTTCATCCGGAATATTTACATTTCCATCTGCCCCTTGATTATTATCCGCATTGGCATCATCTGCTGCATTCGCATTGTTTGCTGCATTTGCATTGTTTGCTGCATTCGCATTGTTTGCTGCATTTGCATTGTTTGCCGCATTTGCATCATTTCCGGCATTTGCACTGTTTGCCGCACTCTGTGTATCCGTCGTGTATACAAACGTAAAAATGTTTTCCGCTTCATTGCTGCTTAAGGTTTTCGTCAGATTATATGCCTGCGGATGATAATTTTCAAAATATTTAAACGCCACCACCGGCTGGTCACCCACTGCACCATAGAAGGTCTCACTGTCTGAAAGTGCATTTCCATTGGCATCCTGATAATTCACAGTATATGCTACCATATTTCCCGCAATTGCATATGCTGCTACATACTCCTGATCAGATTCTACCACAAAGGCAGATTTTCCAACAGTATTATTATCCCTTCCGCTCTCCCGGATTCCACCAATATAATATTTTCCATCTTCCTTTAGCTGAATACAGGACTGTGCCCGAACCATAACCCGGTCACCATATTTCAGTCCACTGATTTTTATTTTTTCTCCCTGGCTTTCCTTTTCAATCTGATAAGAAGAACCTGTTATATGATTGTCTACCGTAATTCCATTCGTATCTGAAAAATATCCCTGATTTCCAGAGCATAACGTTACTGTATAGGTATATTCTGTTTCATTTCCACCAACTTTTGCCCATGCCTGTACCGGAAATGCCAGTGTAAGTAATGTTGTAAATAAAATACTTCCGTGAAGAATACGTTCCATTCTTTCTTTTATTTTATTCTTCATCCCTTACCCCTCCTTTTCCAACCGATTTTCAGCTGCCTCATCTTCTTTTCGTGTCCTCTTCACTCTCACAACAAAAAGGACGACTAAAACAAGTCCTGCCGCCAGAGCAAGTGCTGAAAAAAGAAGCACCTGATTATTATCACCCGTTTTAATAACGACATGATTCGACAATGGTGTTGAACCACTGGATAATAATTCTACCGCAAAATTCATCTGCAATTTTGCCAGGGTATCCTGATAGGTATTTCCCTGTGTCTCACCTTCCAGCTTTACGGTTAGTGCAATCTCTGCTTTTTCACCTTTCGCAAGCTCATCCAGATAGAAATAATCTTTCATTGCATTGGTTGCCTGGTGAAGACCTTCACCACTTTCTCCTACCGTATCTCCACCTACATTTTCACTGCTGTATAAAATACGGTTACTTCCATCCGGAGCCGTAAAAGAAAGTATGTACGAATATGCTCCTCCGGAAGCCACACTCTGTGAATCCTCAAGGCTCTGTAATACCTGATTTGTCATATACCACTGCGTATCCCCATCATAGGTATTCTTTAACTCCAGTCTGATATTTACCGTATCTCCCGGCTGAAGCTGATATATCGCATCATCAATATCTGCATTTTTAAATGTGCTGTTTAATTTTTCTCCATCAAACGTTACGTTCCAGTCATCACCGCCGGAAAACTCTTCTGCCTGTACCTGAACAGGGGCTGCTGCAACCAGAGCCAGAGCTGCCATGATACCAATCCATTTTCTCTTCATCTCAGTCTCCTCCTTACTGCAGTAATGTCAGATTTCCATTGGAATCAACAGAAACATCAACTCCCCAGGCACTCTTAATCGCATCCTGCGCATTGTGTGTCTGTACGGCATCCACTTCTGCCTCTACATGAAAGGAAACCCCATTATAATTAAATGTTGTAGTAGTGGTCTTAAGTCCATTTTCCTCCGTTGTATGCTCCGTTACCTTTGACGTAATGGAATTATCAATCTTTAAAGTATCAGAAAATGCCGGTGTACTCTCACCCACCTTCAATACCGATGGCCAGTAAAGAACAGTTCTCTCCTCCGTAGATGCATTTTCATCCACAATCCAGCCATTCTGGGTCAGGTTTAATTCAATCAAACTCGGAGCAAGTGTTGTTTCCTTGCTTCCATCCTCATTCTTCCAGCTCTTATAAATTCTCACACGGACATATTCATCAATATTGCCACTGTTTTTTACGGAAAGTGCTTCCTTATAATTTCTTCCGGCTACCAGCTTTCCATCGGTCTCATCCAGCATATCTGTAAGAAGTGCTCCCTGATTTTGCTTCCAGGCATCATCACTTCCTGCATAATCACGGCTGCTGATATCCTTAGAACCCTTGGCAGATTCTTCCACCAGAGTCACTCCGATATCATACATTTCCATCTGTGCGGTATAATTCTCACTATAGTAAGTAAGTGCTGCTCTCGCACTTCCAACTGCACTTCCTGCCAGAAGAAGTTCTGCTGCACCCAATAATAAAAAGGTTCCTTTTCTTCCCTTCATTACTTTTTTCAATCGGCTCATTCTTCACCAGCCTCCCTTGCATCTGCAGTTCCTATATCTGTCCTGGTATCTGCAATCCGGTTCCAGTCTGCATATGGTGTTCCATCCTCTTCATAGAGAACTGGTGTACACTCCTGAACGACCACTACATTAAAACTCTCTTTATATTCCTCCGGTATTGCTATCTGGGCTAAAAGTTCTTCTGTATTGCCACTTACCGGAACAATATCACTATAATACCAATAGCCATCTTCGCCCTGATTCCATGACGAGCCGGACATAGTTAATGTAATCTGACTTCCTGCGAATACCTTTACTCTGACAAAGCAATCACTTTCTCCTGTATTTGTAAGTACGATATGCTTCTCCATATTTTCAACTTTTTCTTCTATTGTAGTTTCATTACCAAGTGTAATCGGATATCCTCCTTCCGCTTCCACATAAGTTGTAAAATACGCCATTGCCGGTGGCACTGCTGCCCCTGCAAGGAATACCAATGCTGCTGCAGTCAGCCAGAACACTTTTGTTTTTTTCTTCATCATCTTATATTCCAGCCTCCTTTAGTCTTTCTTTACACTATTATCCGGTAATTGTGTCCACTGCCATCCCTCATCTTCATCATAATCGAAATGATTGGTCACTCCGTAGCCCGGATTCAATCCGTGGTCATATGTATTATCAAACTCCACTGTTACGATTTCATCCGCACTGATTTCTGCTGTCTGCTGTGGCTCACTTACCAGTCTATAACCAGCCCCACTATATACCTCTGTCACAGTAACTTTTGCACCTGCCGGAATATGATCTGCAATTGCCGCTTTCGTTCCTGCCGATGAATGTGTGGTCGATACTACATTACTGTATACCGTATTACCATTTTCATCTACTGCTTCTATCGAAAATACAAAGGTTACCTCTTTCATTGTCTCATTATAGTTATCAAGATTTTTCTGTATAAGAAGACTTCCATACCGTGGAGAACGTTCCGGTTTTAGATTTGCTGTAACCTCATAAATCCATTTGTTTTCTGCGCCTGCAGAATGAAATGCCTGATTATCCGGCAACGCAATCAGACCTGGATTAAAATTATACTCATAAAAACCGGTTGATGCAGATTCAACCACAACAAGATATATCCCAGAATTCAGTTCTTTCTCTCCTGTTCCATCCGTAATCGTGCATTCTGTATCCGGGGTTTTATCCGAAGCGAGCTCCGCTGCCTTCGCTGTCATCTCTTCCCATGTAACATCTCCATTTACCGCATCTTTTACAGAGAGGGATTTAAATTCTGATGTTTCGCTGTACTCTCCTGCTGCATCCACAGTCGCTACCTGATATATTTTAGCATGCAGTTCCATCCCATTCAGTTCTTCCGTATATTCTTCGCCCTTCGGCACAGATAAAGTCAAAGTACAAGGTTCTGCCGGATCTATTACATTGGTGGCATATGCAGATGCCACATGTAATCCTGCTGCTGCCAAAAACAATGTCAGTAATCCCGCAATATACCCTTTCTTTATTTTTAACTTTTTCATTTTCCACCCTCCTTAGAACCTCTTGAAGCTTTTCTATCTCGAATAATCTTTATCAAAACTGTAATCAGAATTGCTGCTGCAACTGCCAGTATTGCATATAACATATAATAATCTTTCACCGTCTGAAGCATAGATTCATTGGCTATTGCCTTCTCATCATCCTCTCCATTATACGGGACACTGTGACCACGTACCAGCAGTCTATGGCTGTTTACACCATATGGGGTGCAGGTGAAAAGTGTTACATAATCTTCCCCTTCGACATTCTTCATTGCCTCTGTCAAAGTATCCGTATCATCCTTTTCTACCATCGGCAGAATCTGATCCACTTCATATGCAAGCACCTTATCCAGTACATGCACATAGAATTTATCACCTTCTACAAGCTGGTCAATATCGGTAAAAAGTTTCGCACTTGGCAGTCCGCGGTGTGCTGCCAGTACACTATGTTTTCCCTCACCACCAACCGGAAGACTGGTTCCGGACATATGACCTGCGCCAATCTGTAATACTGCCTCCGAAGTTCCATGATAAATCGGAAGTCTCTGTTCTATTTTCGGGATGGAAATATATCCCATAATCCCATTATCTCCCGGATTTAATACGGACCAGTATTTACTTCCTCTCATATTCTGTTCTTCCTGCGAAAATGCATCCCCATCGAAGGTATTATTACCTATCTGGGAATTATATTCCTCTGCCATCTCCCAGAGCTTCTGATAGTCTACTTCATCCAGATCTGCAACAGTTTCTTCATAACTGGCAATTGCCCTGCTCTGATGGTATTTATTCCATTGATCTGCCACAGTCGGATATGCAAAGATTCCCAGTCCGACCAGGAAAACCAGTCCAAGCAGAATTCCAGGTAATTTCTGCTTCCATTTCTGTTTCATTCCCTACTCCTTTTTCCTCTTCCAGCTAAACCGCTGCCAAATCAAAAGTCCCAGTAAAATCCAGAACAGTAATATAATCGCAACTACAATTGCAACTGCAGAAGTATTGACAAGATATCCATCTGCCATCACAAAGTTACCGCTTTCCTCCTGTGAAATCCGCTCACCCCTTACCAGCAGCCGATGAGAATTGATTCCATATGGAGTGCAGGTCATTAATGTACAATAATCTTTTCCCTCTTCAATTGTAAGATTATTAATTTCCTGTGGTTCTACAATTTTAATCTGATCCACCTGATAAGTCAGTTTACGATCCAATACGGTAACGGTAAAGGTATCTCCTGATTCCATTTTATCCAGATTTGTAAAAAGTCTTGCAGACGGAAGTCCTCTGTGTGCAGAAAGAACACTATGTGTGCCTTCTCCTCCAACCGGCAAACTACTGCCCTCTAAATGGCCTGCTGCAACCTGTAATACTCCTTCCGAAGTTCCATGATAAATCGGGAGTTCCACACCTAACTTTTCAATTGTAACATAACCCATGATGCCGGTGCCGGAAATATCAAGAATGCTGTTATAATCGCCTGCCTCTGCATAATTCAGAAATGGACGGTTCACATCCTTTAATTTTTCATTGTAGGTATCAGCTTTTTTTAACATTGTGTCTTTTTCTTCTTCTGTCAGTGATTTTACGGCATTACTATAAGACGCAACGGCTCTTGACTGGACTTTTGAATTCCAGTAAGAACTAATTGGCGGATACAGCATCACGGAGAGACCTATGATAAAAACAAACACTAACATTACATTCAGTTTATCTTTCTTAAATAATTTCTTTAATGTCCTCTTCATAGATTTCTCCCTAATGCTGTCAAAGTCCCAGCGAGCGGGAATTTTCTTCCAGTCTCGTTCGTGTATAAACCGGCGGTTCACCGGGAATTCCCGGTGAATTACCGCCGTTCATCTTAAAATTCTAGTTTTTTGCAGTACGTTTTCTTGTGATTAACAATACAGCTGCTACAATCATGATAATTGCACCTACGGTATAGAAAATCTTAGTACCGATACCACCGGTTGCAGGAAGTTCAGTTCCACTTAAGTTCTGTACATCCGTAGATACAGCACCTGTTCTTAAAGTTGCTGTAAAGATTGCTTCTGTTCCTTCTGAAACAACCTTTCCAGAAGCATCTTTTACTACTAATGTCTTTAATTCCGGATTATCTGATGTTGTATCATAGGTTGCTTCTACTGAAAATACAAGATCATCTGCTTTATTATATCCTGCCGGAACAGTTGTCTCAACCAATTTATACCGGCCTGCATCTACACCTTTGAAATAGAAGGTTGTTACTCCTGTAATCTCATTTCCAACTGCAACATAATCACCTGTAGTGCTGTCTAATTTGTAAAGGGTAAATCCTGCACCCTCAAGAGGAGCATTGTTACCGTCTACCTTATTTGCAATTAAATTATATGTAAATACAATAACTTTATCTTCTGGAGTTACACCTGTGCCATCCCCATAAGGATTGTTGCTGTATTCCAGTTTGGATACGTTGGTGTTTCCACCTTCACCGATTACTGCATTTTCATTCAGTTTTGCGGTGTAATTTACAACTACTTTACTTCCAGCTTTTACTGCTTTGATATTCTTTAAATCTGCAAAACGAACTTCAAAAGTGCAGCCATCATCTAAATCTTCTGTAACTACTTCATAGCCGGTTGTTACTGCTGTTCCGTCCACTGTTACAGTTACAGAATCTGCATTGAAAGTAAGTCCGTCAGACATGGTATCATGGAATGCATAATAATAACTTCCATATTTATCATATTTTGCATCTACCGTACCGGTTAACTGGAATGGTACGTTATCTCCGATATCATAATCTGCTGCATCCTGCCAGTCACTCTCTGCACCGGTAGAGTCATTTTTCTCTTTTACTTTCTTTTCAAGTTCCGGTCTGTCTTCCTTTGTTGTTACAGTTACGCTGTCATTTCCAGCTGTGTCTAACATAACAAGGGAATAGGTATCACCTTCATCACCTGTTTTTGTTTCTGCAATCAGGTAATAACCCTGATCAACACCGCTAAATTTATCATCGGATGTTTTTGCTTCCGGCTCTAATGTCTTGATTTTTGCAAATACTGCATCTGCAAATGCACGAATACCATCTGCATCTAATCCTGAAATGTAATTAATTACATCCTTATCTTCTGTTTTTCCTGTTACTTCTTTCAATGCTGCTGCATACTTATCATTTAATGTGTATGCAAATTTTCCTTCACCACCATCTGTAGCATTCAGTAATCTGTATGCCGCATATTCAGAACCTGCTGCGCCATTTGTAATTGTAATGTCTGCTGCATAAACAGTAACACCCATTGCGAATGCCATAACCATTGCAACCATTGCTGCAAAAAGTTTTTTCAATTTTTTCATCTTCTTTCTCCTTCTTTGACCTTTTAATATATTTGATACCTGAAACGGATTTCCTCAAAAGGGGGCTTTATATGCCTGCACCCCTTTCTCTTTTCCGTCTCATCCGGTATCCATACAACAGGGATGACATAAGCATAATTGCTGCACCACCTATAGTATAAACAGTAGTACCTGTTCCTCCCGTTGCCGGAAGTTCATAACCGTATTCCTGATTCTTAACCTGAATCGAAATACTATCAAGATTATCATAATAGGTAAAGGTATATTTATTTTCTTTGCTTAATTCTGTACCCTTCTGACCTATTCCAACTAACTCATAACCATTTACCAGTTTTTCTTTCACCGTGTAGACCTGACCATCTTCCAACGCTTTATTACCATTCTGGTCTGTAATGGTCTTCAATGCAACCGATCCACCCTGGCATACGGCAAATTCTGTAATATAATCAGCTTCATCCGTTGAGTCACCTTTATATAATACAAAAGTAAAGGTTTTCATCTGATCATATGGAAGTTCATTTCCATATGCATCCAGAACGTCTTTCTCAATTACCGGTTTCTTATAAATCTTTACTCCGACCTTCGGAGGCTCTGCCCGCAGTGTTTTTTCATTTCCGTTTACTTCTGCCGTATACTGGTATGCGAAGCTGTTCCATGCAGTCTCACCCGGGTTTGCATTCTCTCCTACTACTCCATTATATTTCACGGTAAGAATACAGCCCTTCTTTAATGCAAAGGTATCTGCCATCTTTATACGGAAGGACACATCATCTGACTGCCAGAAGGAATGCCACTGTTCTGTTGAAGTACCCGACATATCAGCTTCAGTAAAGCTTACCAGATTTGAAAATTCCACAAAATAATCCACGCCTTCTTCCAGCTGCCGTTTTGTGCCGCTCTCCTCAGTTACCCAGAGTTCCAGTCCTTCGGCATATGCAACAGAGAATTCACTTCCTCGTTTTTCTTTCTGGTTCAGTACTCCGGTATCATTTATATGTGGCATACTGTCTACAATAACCATCTGTGTAAAGGAGTTATTGCTGACATTTTCAATATTGTTGGTGTAAATCACATCTTTTCCATCTTCATCCAGATAAATGTAATTCTTTCCTTCCAGTCCAAGATAGCCGCTTCCCCGGTTATCTGAATTACCGGTTTCCTCTACCGTTTTCCATGAGAATGAACCATAATCACCCAATGCATAAACGCAATCAGAAGCTTTTACTCCAATATATTTTCCACTGTCATCCGTCACCAGTTCTCCCGTTTTTACACTGTTATCATCAAACGGATCATCCGGCAGGAGATATGCAGTATTTTCATAAATCTTGTTCTCATATACTGTATTTCTGGTATATACCGTAAACTCCGCTTTTCCACCTGCAGGAATCTGATATTCTTTTCCCTCCAGATACAGTGAAAACTCGTGGGTCGCATTATCCGGTATCAGCTTCCATACTTCTTCAGACAAATCATACTTATGAAGTACATTATCATCCTCATCATAAATGGTCAGTACAAAAGCATTTTTGTTAAGTCCAAGGTCAAGGGTTTTATTGGTTGCCTCTTCTTTCGACAATATATGGAACGGAGACTGAACAGAATCTTTCATTGTATAATCGCAAATTGGAATGGTTCCATCGTTGCGTAACTCCAACAGCCACTTTGTCGTTACATTCGGCTGTATATTGTCCTTCTCTTCTAATTCAACAGCATCTTCCACATTTTTACCAGATGGTATATAGGACACTGCTTTCTTGGTAATTCCCGGAACAATTACATCCTTTGGTGTTATCGTTACAGATGACGAAATAACACGCTTTTCTCCTACAATTCCTTTATCTTCCGATGTGCCGTTATTCTGTCTGGAATCATCCCTGGTTCCTCTCATTGTAATGTCATTCGGATTCTCACGATATTCCACATCCTTATCTACCAATAAATCCACGGTATTGGTAATTGGAACATCTAATTCCACGTCTTTACTTACCTTGCACATCACAAAGAATGAAAGATTCTTTCCTGCCGGCAAATCATAACCTTTGCCCTCGGCTCCAATCGTAAAGGTAACCATATGATTTTCCTTATCATCATTGGTCATTGCAATGGTAACATCCCTTACCAGACTTCTGCCATCGATATTGGTTACCTGCGCCATGTTCCAGTCGTTTGACTTAATTGGTTCACTATAGCTCTTTTCAATCTGAACCGGAAGCGTATATCCCAGGCTCGGACGTATTCCAACATATTCCAGACCATCCGCCATATGATCTTCCAATGTATCAATATGAACCGGATCTTCTCCTGTATTTGTTACTGTAATATTGTAAATCACATAATTTCCGAGATAATTTCCTTCATTTACACTCTTAGAGAATATGGACTTATCTTTTAACTGGCTGGTCTTCCACTGATGGAACTGATCCAGAATTGCCCACACACTCTTCTGCACATCCACTGCCTGATCCAGTTTCTTTTTTCCTTCCGGCTCCCCTTTTACCGTTACTGTATCCTTCATTCCGTTTACGGTTGCACTATTGGTATAAGTAAAGGTTCCCGTCTGTTCATTCTCTTTATCATCCATATAAATGTAAGCATTGAATTCTTTTTCAATCACTTCACCCGGTGACATGGTGCCAATCTTCCAGATTAAACGGATTCCTTTATGTGCACTGATATTTATTCCATTGCTCTTGCCAATCCAGTATCTCTTTATCTGCACATATTCACCATTTATCTTTGTATAATAAGTTCCCCAGTCAGATGTATTTTCTACATACTCTTTCCAGCTGATACCAGCCTCTACCAGTTCCTCATCATTCTTTGGATATCTGGAATTTAACGTTCCTGCCTGCTTTGCCTTATAAATCTTGTATTCATCCGAAGGAAAGACATGATATGGCATATCATCTGTCAATGACAGTCCGCCTTTCTTATATGCGGCATCTCCATCAGCATTTGTAATCGTTATGCTGTATTTAAATAATTCCTCTGCTTTAAAGGTTTCTCCACCTTCCCCGCCATTAACCTTCTTATCTACGGTAATTGGATTTTCCACTTCAATGGTTTCTCCGGTGCTTTCGCCGGATGAGTTGCTGGTGATATGATTTACAAGGTCATAATCCGCTGCTTCCGGCAATTCATTCAGGTCTACCTTACATACATATTTAATCATTACTTTCTCTTTGGCATTCAGTCTGCCCAAAGAAAATGTCAGCTTCTTGCCATCCACCTGAAGTCCTACATAGCGGCTGCCGCCTACTGCATTGGATGACTCTGCCACGAAGTCCGTTGCACTTTCGGTTACCTGATTTCCATTCTTATCTATGATATATTGGAACACCAGTCCCTTTGGCAGCGTATCCTCTAAAATCTGTTCAATGGTTTGATAGTCTTCTTTATTTTCGATAGTTACAGTATAAGTAACCAAATCGCCATTTTTTACATTTTTCTTATCACTGCTCTTGTCAATGGTAAGCTCCGGTTTCTTATAAATAACGGTAATGGTTGAATCTTTGCCTTTATAGGACGCTTTGTTGTGAATGGAGGTATTGTTTGGATATTTTGCCAGTTCCTCCTGGCTCTTCACATTAACCGCAAATGTAAATTCTGCTTTCTCACCGGCTTTCAATGTACCCGGTGCCCAGCTTATTGTGCGGGTTTCTTCGTCATATTCCGCGCCCTGATTCCGGATTGCCTGTATCTGCTCCGCAGTCAGCACCAGATGCTCCGGCAGTTTATCTGTCACCTTATAAACGCTTCCATCTGAAGCTTCTCCTTTAATCGGATTGTTTCCAGTATTTTCTACCGTAATCGTATAATTAATGGTATCACCGGCAATTACTTCTTTCTTATCTGCCGTCTTAACAATTTTAAAGTCCTCTTTTATTTCCGGTCTTGACTTTACATCTGCGGATAATTTTGTGTGATCATATTCTTTATAAGGAACAGATTCAAAATCAACATGATTTGTAATTACATCCTCTTTTACTTTTTCTGCGGCTACTGTAATGTAATTATCTGTTAATACTAATTTTGATACATCCAGACTTGCGCTTACATTCAGATGCTCCTGTTCTCTTGTTGGCACACCATCTGTCATATACTGGTTCGGCACACTAATCTTATATGTAACGGTTTTTCCATCCAATGTCAGGCTTGTAACGGTTCCTCCCTGAAGATCAGTAAACTGGAAAATCACATTTCCATTGCTATCCACAACGGAAACACCATCTTCACTGACCTTGGTTCCTTCCGGAAAGCTGATTCCATCCGGTAATGTCAATACATCGCTCAACTCTACATGGTCTGTCCAGATTGCTCCCGTATCACCAACTCCGCATGGATTCATACTGTTTGCAGTGATTCTATAATCTAATGTTCCTTCCAGCTTATTGATCTTTCCATTCACCGGAATAATTTCCTTACTGACAGTTTTTTTCAAATCCTGCCAGAGATTCGTTCCATGCCAGATCAATTCTGCCGGTTCAGAAATCACATCATTGTCTTTCTGATCCGGAATCTCCGGTGTCAATGTTACCTTGGAATCTTTTTCCATAATTCCATTTAAGGAATTAAACTGCAAATCGAAGGAAACGGTTGAACCTGCAGGCGGTTCAAACTCTATGTAAGTCTCATCATCCTCTTCTACCAGTTTTACTTCCAGTGTTTCTTCTGTTGTTTCACTGACCGCTTTATAGGTAACCTGCATAACATCACTTTCTTCAAAACCGGTCAATGTAACTCCTTCCGGTAAATCACTAATCCGGATACGAACCGGTACCAGCTCTGTATCTGTCGGATTTGAGTTGGTTGCACTCACGGTTGCATACAGAATCTGTCCATTTTTCCCATCATCCGGACTCTTCTGTGAAACGCTCAAGTTAATACGCTCACTAATCGTGCCTCCGGCTGACGTCTGCTCTGTTTCCTTATTTCCTGTTGCTGCAAGTCCCGGAAGAATCAGTCCCCAGACTACACCCACTGCCACAAGAACGCAGCATATCCCCAGTAAAATTTTTGTTCTTCTGCGGATTTTTCTCTTTTCTTCTGCTTTCTTTACATGTTTTCTTACATTTTCCTGCATATCCCTATCTCTCCCTATTTAAGGAATCCCATTTTACTCAATGGCCAGAATCGAAAAGCCACCTTTCCAATTATCTGTTCTTCTGCCACACACCCAATGGCTGAACTCCGGCTGTCAACCGATACTGAACGATGGTCTCCCATCACAAAATATTTGCCTTCCGGCACCTGATAAGGAAAATCAATATCACATTCCCCTAAATCTTTCTTTATTGCATATGGTTCATCTAATTTTTCACCATTTACATATACATTGCCGTCTTCGTCTATATCTATGTAATCACCTGGTGTTCCTATGACTCTTTTCACAAGTATCTTACTCTGATAGTAAAAGCTTATGATATCTCCCTGTTTGATTTTTGTGGTTTTCTTTATTACTACCAGCTCACCATTCTCTAATGCCGGTTCCATGCTCTTACCAGAAACCTGCAATACCGGTACTAATCTTGTTGCAATCAATACTGAAATTGCTGCCACCACAAGCAGTATTCCAATCGCACTGAAAAGATGTCTCTTCTTCTCTCTGCAGGCCTGTTCCGCCTGTATACATTGAAGTGCCGCATCTAATTCTATTTTCTTGTCCTTATTCCCGTCATTTTCTTCTGTAGTTTCCTGCAAATCCTTCTGGAGTCCCTCTATAATTTCAATCAACTCCCAGCGTTTCAGCTTGCGGAAATCCTTATCTGCCACAAACTGCACCCCCTGTTATTCTTTTGCTGCCCTTATTATGACCTTCCCCTGTCTTTTCATTCATGTGATTTTTCTTTTGTGTTGAATGTAAGTATATATATTTTTTGTATAGAATTATGTCATATTCTGGCATATAGATTTGATTTTTTCAAACGAAATAATCAGACTAATTTTCGTCTTGAAGATTATATTTTCTTTTTTTCATTGAGTCAATACTTTCTATCAAAAATGAACCAAAAGTACCACAAAATCTCTCAAAAATTGTGTCGTTTTCAGGATTTTTAATTTGATATCGTTCTTATAAAGTAAAAAAAGAGACGTAACTTACACTTCTGTAAATTACATCTCTTTTATTTTACCTAATCGTCAGATTCTTCTGCCCAATCAGCTAATCTTATTTATAAAGCTCAACTAATCTTAACAGATGTTCATAACGAGCCTTTGCAGCTTCCTCAGATGCTTTGAACAGTTTTTCTGCTCTGTCTGGGAAGGAACGTGTTAATCTGCTGTAACGTGTCTCGTTATTTAAGAAATCCTGGTAAGATCCATCACCTGGCTTAGAAGTCAATGTGAATGGGTTCTTTCCTTCTGCTTTCAATGCCGGGTTGTATGAGAATAAGTTCCAGTAACCTGCTGCTACTGCTTTCTTCATCTCATCCTGGCAGTGGTTCATTCCACCCTTAACACCGTGTAACTCACATGGAGCATATCCGATGATAAGTGAAGGTCCGTTGTATGCTTCTGCTTCAGCAATTACCTTAACAGCATTTGCCATATTTGCACCAAGAGCGATCTGTGCTACATATACATAGCCGTAGCTCATAGCGATTTCTGCAAGGCTCTTCTTTCCAACTTCTTTACCAGAAGCAGCGAACTGACAAACCTCACCGATGTTAGAAGCTTTAGAAGCCTGTCCACCTGTATTAGAGTACATCTCTGTATCGAATACCATTACGTTTACGTTCTCACCGGAAGCAAGTACATGGTCTAATCCGCCGAAGCCGATATCGTAAGCCCATCCATCACCACCGAAGATCCATACAGACTTCTTAGCAAGGTAATTCTTCTTATCTAATGCATCCTTAGCATCCGGGCATCCTGCTGCTGCAGCTTTCTCTAACTCAGCAACTAATGCTTCTGTTGCAGGTGTATTAGCTTTTGTATCATTCTTAGTCTCTTCGAACTTGTCAAATGCAGCCTTTAATTCTGCGCTTGCTTTATCAGACTCAGCACATTTCTTAGCGCTTGCAATTGCCTGCTCACGAAGAACTTTCTGTCCGATTTCCATACCAAAACCATGCTCAGCGTTATCCTCGAATAAGGAGTTTGCCCAAGCCGGACCTTTCTTGGAATCTTTGTTTACTGTATATGGTGATGTTGCTGCAGGACCGCCCCAGATAGAAGAACATCCTGTTGCATTGGAAATATACATATGCTCACCAAATAACTGAGTAATCAAACGAGCGTAAGATGTCTCTGCACAACCTGCACAAGAGCCTGAGAACTCAAGCAATGGCTGATTGAACTGGGAACCTTTAACGGTATTGTCTGCCGGCATACCAGGTTTCTTTCCAACGTTTGCTACTAAGTAATCGAATACTGGCTGCTGATCTGCCTGTGATTCCTGAGGAACCATTTCGATTGCGCCTACTGGACATACCGTAATACATTCGCCACATCCCATACAGTCTAATGGGGATACGCTCATTGTATATTTGTACTCGCCAGCCTTTGGCTTTGTATCAGCAAGTTTTGTCTGCTCTGGAGCAGCTTTTACTTCTGCTTCGTCTAACATGAATGGACGAATGGTTGCATGTGAACATACGAATGCACACTGGTTACACTGAATACATTTCTCAGCATCCCATGTAGGAACGGTTACGGCTGTACCACGTTTCTCATATGCTGCTGCACCATGTTCGAACTGTCCATCCGGATTCTTTGCAAATGCAGATACCGGAAGGCTGTCTCCGTCCATCTTGGAGATTGGCTCCATTAAGTCTCTTACCATCTTAACAGTCTCAGGACGTCCGGTTAATTCCTTCGGAGTTGGATCTGCTTCTGGGTTAGACCAGGATGCTGGAACTTCAACCTTATGTACTGCGTCTACACCAGCGTCGATAGCTTTGTAGTTCATTTCTACGACAGCGTCACCCTTCTTACCGTAGGATTTCTTAGCTGCTGCTTTCATGAATTCTACTGCATCGTCGATAGGCATAACGTTTGCAAGTTTGAAGAATGCAGACTGTAAAATTGTGTTGGTACGTTTACCCATACCAATTTCAATTGCTTTGTCAATTGCATTGATTGTATATAACTGAATGTTGTTATCAGCAATGTATTTCTTTGCTTCAGCATTCAGATGATGAGCTAACTCTTCGTCTGACCACTGGCAGTTAATCATGAATACTCCGCCTGGTTTAACATCCTGGGCCATCTTGAATCCTTTGGTTACATAAGATGGGTTGTGGCATGCTACGAAGTCAGCCTGGTTGATGTAATATGGGCTCTTGATTGGCTTGTCACCGAATCTTAAGTGGGAAATTGTTACACCACCGGTCTTCTTAGAGTCATACTGGAAGTATGCCTGGATGTATTTATCTGTGTGGTCACCGATAATCTTAGTAGAGTTCTTGTTAGCACCTACAGTACCGTCTCCACCAAGACCCCAGAACTTACACTCTACAGTTCCTTCTGCAGATGTGATAGGTGCTGGCTTAACCTCTGGTAAGCTTAAGTTTGTAACGTCATCTACGATACCTACTGTAAATCTGCTCTTTGGAGCATCTTTTTCCAGTTCTTTGTAGATAGCGAATACAGATGAAGGAGGAGTATCCTTAGATCCTAATCCGTAACGGCCGCCGCATAATACAACGTCGTTTAATCCTGCTTCACGTAATGTTGTAGCTACGTCTAAGTATAATGGGTCTCCTAATGCTCCTGGCTCTTTTGTTCTGTCAAGAACAGCAACTTTCTTTGCAGTCTTTGGAAGAACTTTTAATAAGGAAGCAGATACCCAAGGACGATACAGACGAACTTTGATTAATCCGACTTTCTCTCCTGCTGCTGTTAAGTAGTCGATTACTTCCTCTGCTACGTCACAGATAGATCCCATTGCTACGATAACACGGTCTGCATCTGCTGCTCCATAGTAGTTGAATAAGTCATAATCTGTACCAAGTTTTTCATTGATTTTGCCCATGTATTTCTCAACGATAGCCGGTAACTCATTGTAAGCTGTATTACAAGCTTCACGATGCTGGAAGAAAACGTCTCCGTTTTCATGAGAACCACGCATAGCTGGATGCTCTGGGTTTAATGCATGCTCACGGAATGCTTTTACAGCGTCCATGTTGCACATTTCTTTCAAATCTGCGTAATCCCATTTCTCGATTTTCTGAATCTCATGAGATGTACGGAATCCATCAAAGAAGTTGATGAATGGAACTTTTCCTTCAATTGTTGCAAGATGAGCAACTGGGCTTAAGTCCATAACTTCCTGTGGGTTTGTCTCACATAACATAGCAAAACCTGTCTGACGACAAGCATATACGTCACTGTGATCACCGAAAATATTTAAGGACTGGGTTGCAACGGTACGTGCTGATACATCAAATACACATGGAAGCTGCTCTCCAGCGATTTTGTACATATTAGGGATCATTAATAAAAGACCCTGGGATGCGGTAAATGTAGTGGTTAAAGCACCTGCTGCAAGAGAACCATGTACGGCACCTGCTGCTCCTGCCTCTGATTCCATTTCTACGACTTTAACCTGATTTCCAAAGATATTCTCCTGACCTGCTGCGGACCACTGGTCTACGGAGTCAGCCATTGGACTGGACGGGGTAATAGGATAAATAGCTGCAACGTCTGTGTATGCATAAGCTACATGAGCTGCTGCTGTATTACCGTCCATTGATTGTTTTGCTCTGGACATTATTTATTCCTCCTTATTTAAATAAAAAACTTATGTCTTATCGACCTAAATCACATTTTAGCATTTTATTTGTCGATTATCAAGATTATGTACTGTACGAAATGAAGAACAATCACGAATTTCTTCTATAAGAAGTTTTAGTTGCTTTTCCACTGTTTTTCTAGTATGATACGAATTGGTGCATAAGCATGAAAGCACCGTAAATTCAAAGAGTCAGGAGATTTGATTATGATAAGTGCAAACAATGTAACTTTACGAATCGGGAAGAAAGCCTTGTTTGAAGATGTAAATATTAAATTCACGGAAGGCAACTGCTACGGTCTGATTGGTGCCAATGGTGCCGGTAAATCTACTTTCTTAAAAATTTTATCCGGACAATTAGACTCCACCAGCGGCGATGTGGTTATTACACCAGGACAACGTCTTTCCTTCCTGCAGCAGGACCACTTCAAATATGATGAGTACTCCGTTTTAGATACCGTTATCATGGGAAACAAACGTCTCTATGATATCATGAAGGAGAAGGATGCTATCTATGCAAAAGAGGATTTTTCCGATGAAGATGGTATCCGTGCCAGTGAACTGGAAGGCGAATTTGCTGAAATGGACGGCTGGAATGCAGAATCTGATGCTGCCATGTTATTAAATGGTCTTGGCATCCCGACAGAAGACCACTACACCACTATGCGTGACCTTCCGGGTGCTACCAAGGTTAAGGTGCTCTTAGCCCAGGCATTATTCGGTAATCCGGACATTCTGCTCTTAGACGAGCCGACCAACCACTTAGACTTAGATGCCATTGCATGGCTGGAAGAATTCTTAATTAACTTTAACAACACTGTAATCGTCGTATCCCATGACCGTTACTTCTTAAATAAGGTATGTACTCATATTGCCGATATCGATTATGGCAAGATTCAGTTATATGCCGGTAACTACGATTTCTGGTATGAGTCCAGCCAGCTTCTTGTTAAGCAGATGAAAGAAGCCAATAAAAAGAAGGAAGAAAAGATTAAGGAGTTACAGGAGTTCATTTCCCGTTTCTCTGCGAATGCTTCCAAATCCAAACAGGCAACTTCCAGAAAACGTGCCCTTGAAAAAATCGAGCTGGATGAAATCAAACCTTCCAGCCGTAAATATCCTTACATTGATTTCCGCCCACAGCGTGAAATCGGTAATGAGGTTCTTACCGTAGAGGGGCTAAGCAAAACTATCGATGGCGTAAAAGTATTAGACAATGTATCCTTTATCTTAGGACATGATGATAAAGTAGCTTTTGTCGGAAGCAACGAGCTTGCCAAGACTACCCTCTTTAAGATTCTTGCCGGTGAAATGGAGCCGGACGAAGGAACTTACAAATGGGGTGTTACGACTTCCCAGTCCTATTTTCCGAAGGACAATACCGAAATCTTTGATACTGACCTTGTTATCACAGACTGGCTGACCCAGTATTCCGAGATCAAAGATGCTACTTATGTACGTGGTTTCTTAGGAAGAATGCTTTTCGCCGGTGAAGATGGCATGAAGAAAATGAGAGTCCTTTCCGGAGGAGAAAAAGTGCGTGTACTGCTCTCCCGTATGATGATTCAGGCTTCCAATGTCTTAATCTTAGATGAGCCTACCGACCACTTAGACATGGAGTCCATTACCGCATTAAACAACGGTCTGATTAAATTCCCGGGTGTTGTACTCTTCGCTTCCCGTGACCACCAGTTCACACAGACCACTGCCAACCGCATTATGGAGCTTCTTCCAAATGGCGGACTCATTGATAAGATTACCACTTACGATGAATACTTAGAAAGTGATGAAATGGCAAGAAAACGTCAGGTTTACTCCATGAGTGAAGAAGACGAGAAGGATAACTAAAAATAGCTTTTAAGATAGAAAGCAGGTGTTCCAATCGGAACACCTGCTTTTTTGCTTTACCGAAAATTGCTTTCCTGTAACACACGTTTCTTGCTATTTGCATATATTATTTATACCTGACATTTACACCGTCATTATGCGAATCATAATTATTAACCGGTCACTTAGGTTGTCGTATTATAAATCTCGCCGGTATTATAATTGTAGGTATATGTACCTGTATTACCATATGTATTGCCCTTGGATGCTTCCCGTTCTGCATAATAATCTGCTAAAGATGCTTTTGCAGATACCTGATATCCATAGGAACCATTTCCATTGAACAAAGATTTTACCAAAGACATATTTGCCTTCTTAAAAGTATCCTCATCAATACTGAGTTTGTTATCTACACCAACGGTAATTCCAACCTTAGAAAGTAACTTTTCATTGGAATCCGTAGTCCGAACCATGGAAGAAACTGCATTGAGAATTCCATTGGTATTGGAATCTTCTGATTTCTTCAGCAGGTTATTGTAGCTGTCTACGAAAGCACTTACTTTCTTATAAATTGCGTCTTTATCATAATCTGTTGTGGTATTACCCTTTGCATCGGTTGTTGTTACTTTGTTAAATACAGACTTCTTGGTCTTATCCAGTAAAGCATCGGATGCACCCTTCAACTCTTCCGCAGCATCTTCAATTTTTGCTAATGTCTTAGTATCATCCTTTGCAGTAGACGTTGAAGTCTTCTTGTTTGTCTCTACAATCTTGCTGGCAGAATCATTTCCACCATAATATGCCTTCATCAGTTTAAAATAGGAACCGGTACGAATTGCAGAATAATCAGCAATATTAATTCCTAACAAACCGCTGTTTGAAGTTCTGCTTCCATTTGATAATCCGGAAAACAATGTGTTAATTGAATTTGAATCATAATTTGAAATGCCTATCATATAATCACTCCTTTGATATCTGATGTGTAACATCCTTGTCCCACGTCTGCCTATTGTTAAGGCTATTATAGCATTTTAGGCACAGGATTGCAATATTGTGTAAAATTCACAACTTTTTATGTGATTTTTTTCATCTATTGTAACTTTTCACAAAGTTTTTATGGTTTGTTCATAGTTTTGTCATATTTATAGCATACTATAGAACCATCAAAAGAAACTCATGTTTTTAGATATATTTTTTCATAATAGCCTCGGCATCCGAAAGATGTCGGGGCACTCCTCATTTTAGGAATAATTTTTTATGTTGGCTGGATACCATGTTGGCAATTCGAAGAATAACAGGATTTCATGGGGTTCTATGTTGATTCGACATGAAATACCTGCAGTTCTTAGCACATATTTTTCTTGATTACAAAATGTCTTTCCGTTGCTTTGACTGACTATCCGCACTGTCCGCCAAAGACGGATGTTACACAAGATTTATAAGGGGCACTAAGAATTTCGAAACATATTGTGTTTTGCCCGGCAACCGGTGCAAATTCACATCCATGTTCAGATTGCACCTCGCCGGCACATCCTGTGCCGGCGTTGCCGGTTGCAATACGAAATTCTAAGTGCCCCTAATAAATTGTGTCATACATCCGTCCTTTTGACGAACCGTGCGGATAGTTTGTCAAACATTGGAAAGACACTTTATATTGTAAAAAGAAAAATATGTGATTTAGAACTGCGGTATTTTATGCCTGACATAGAAACCTGTTAAATCCTGCAATTCTTTGTTATTCAACATTAAAATCCATCCTACAAATTCTCAATCTGCCAGTCTATCGGTGCTACTCCATGCTCTTCTAAAAATGCATTCGCCTGTGAGAAATGTTTGCATCCGAAGAAACCACGGTATGCCGAAAGCGGGCTTGGATGAGGTGCTTTTAATATCAGATGCTTCGGATTGGTAAGCATTGGAATTTTGCTCTGTGCCGGTCTGCCCCACAGCATATAGACAACTGGTCGATCCTGGGCATTGACCGCCTGGATAATGGCATCCGTAAAATGCTCCCATCCTTTGCCCTGATGGGAGTTCGCCTGATGTGCACGGACAGTCAGAACCGTGTTCAATAATAATACACCCTGCTTTGCCCATTTTTCCAGATAACCATTGTCAGGGATATAGCAGCCAAGGTCATCCTGTAGTTCTTTATAGATGTTCTGTAAAGATGGTGGAATCTCTTTCTGATCCGGCAGTACGGAAAAACTAAGGCCATGTGCCTGATGTTCATTATGGTATGGATCCTGTCCCAAAATCAGCACCTTTACTTCTGAAAGCGGTGTCAGGTGCAAGGCATTAAAGATATCATCTGCCGGTGGATATACCACATGGGTGCTGTATTCTTTTTTTACAAAATCATATAAATCTCTGTAATATGGCTTTTTAAACTCGGCAGATACACTGTCCAGCCAGTCATTGGTAATCATTGCCATAGTTTTATCTCCTTACTGATACCCCGCGACCTGCAAGATAATTCTTAAGGTCCATAATTTCAAGTTCTTTATAATGGAATAATGATGCTGCCAGTGCTGCATCTGCTTTACCTTCTGTCAAAGCTTCATAGAAATGCTCTTTCGTTCCGGCTCCACCGGAAGCAATGACCGGGATAGATACATTTTCTGCAATCTGTCTGGTCAGTTCCAAATCGTAACCGGCTTTCGTGCCATCACAGTCCATACTGGTCAAAAGAATTTCTCCGGCTCCAAGCTTCTCGACTTTCATTGCCCATTCTACCGCATCAATACCTACATCAATTCTTCCGCCATTTTTATAAATGTTCCAGCCGCTGCCATCTTCTCTTCTTCTCGCATCAATGGCAACAACCACACACTGACTTCCGAATTTGTCTGCCGCATCACTGATTAACTGTGGTGTATTAATTGCAGAAGAATTAATGGAAATCTTGTCTGCACCTTCCCTAAGCAGCACTTTAAAATCTTCTACACAGCGGATTCCTCCGCCTACGGTAAATGGAATAAATACATTTTCCGCTACACGTCTTACCATATCTACTACTGTATTACGGTTATCCGAAGATGCTGTAATATCTAGAAATACCACTTCATCTGCTCCGGCTTTATCATAGGCTGCCGCAATTTCCACCGGGTCACCGGCATCTCTTAAATTCACAAAGTTCACACCTTTTACAACTCTTCCATCATTGACATCCAGACATGGAATAATTCTCTTGGTAAACATTATTTCACACCTCCCTGTAATGACGCAAAGTTCTTAAGTATCTTCAGTCCAACGGAGCTGCTCTTCTCCGGGTGGAACTGGCAGGCAAAGATGTTGTCCTGCTCCACAGATGCATGAATAGTGACTCCATATTCCGTAGTTGCTTTTACAATTTCTTCATGCTTTGCCTGTAAATAATAAGAATGCACGAAATATACATAGGCATCCATCGGCACATTCTGAAACAGTCTTCCATGATTCTGTAAATGCAGGGAATTCCAACCGATATGCGGAATTTTCAGCCCATAAGTATCCGGGATTCGCACAATTTTTCCCTCTAAAAGCCCAAGTCCCTCTACTCCTTCTGACTCTTCGCTTCCTTCAAACATTAACTGAAGTCCGAGGCAGATTCCAAGGAATGGCACTTTTCTTTCACAGACTTCATGGATGACCTTGTCCAGTTCATAGCGTTTCAGATTATCCATTGCCACACCAAAAGAACCAACGCCCGGTAAAATCACCTTATCTGCCTGTTCAATGGTATGAAAATCTCTTGTAATTACGCTTTCCTCACCCAGATATGCTAATGCTTTTTCCACACTCTTTAAGTTTCCTGCATCATAGTCAATAATTGCTATCATAATGTTCTCCTATTCCAGTCCTGCTGCTGCAAGTATCCCCTGAATTGCCTTTGTATAATCTGTTCTCTTTGTCATCGCATGCAATTCTGCTGCCTTTTCCTCCGATACACCAAAATGGTCTGATAACTGCTGCAAAATCTGATTCTTCAGTCCTGCCATTTCGTCTGTTATCTCATATTCCTGAGCCAGGTCTGCGCCATCTACGCATCTGCCATATCCACGAATCAGTGCGTCTAAAGCCATCTCGTTTTCATTGATTCCGCTTAAGCTCTCATAAGACTGATATTCTCTCTGTATGGAAGCCAGCACCTGTGCCTTCTTATAGAAATTCTCGTCTTTTCCCTTTACAGAAGAACCAGCTATGGTCTGGAATGCTGTTACATAGGAGCCGCTTGCAAAATCATCCTTTGCCTGCTGCATGTCCTGTCCATACTGCAAATTGGAGCTTCCCAGTAAAATCAAAATAAGAATGGAAAGTGCCATAATAAAAATCAGAATAACCGGCTTCTTCGGAAGAGGCGGCGTACGGTCTATTTCTTTTGGAGGCTTCTCTTTCTTTACCTTTGGCGCCTTTTCCTTCTTTTCTTTTTTCTCTTTCTTTTTCTTCTCTTTCTTGCCCTTCTTACCGGCTCCCTCGTCTGCATCCATCTCTTTTAAGATTTCTCTATTTTCGGATGAAATGCTGCCAAGGCTGTCATCTTCTGCAATCTTTGTATCATCCTCTTCTTCATCCGGTCCAAATAAAGCGGACATAATTTTACTGAAGAATCCCTGTTTTTTTCTCTTTTCCTTTGCTTCCTTTAAATCCTTTAATTCTTCGATACTTCCAAGGCGTTCAAATTCATCCTGGACCTCACTGTCCTCATCTTCTGAATGCTCTAATTCTTCTCCATTTTCATCTGCTTTCAGCAAATCGCCGATATCGGATAAGTCAGCATCTCCGGATAACATATCCATAAGATTAATGGCATCATCATCTTCTGAAAGAAGCGGTTCCTCTTCCTCAGATTCTGTCTTTGATGCTTCCGGTATCTCCGCCGCCGAATCTTCATCCGGCGTATCAAAGAAGCCCAGCGTCTCTTCTTCCCCGGAAGCATCATCTTCCGGTGTTTTCGACGTATCCGGGTGTTCTTCCTCTCCGGAATCTCCAACCTTCTTCCGGACCGCATCCATGATATCATTCACATCTTCCATCATATCTGATGCTGCAGACCCATCTGTTGCCATATCTGTGGTTCCTGATGAGATTGACTCCGAAGCTTTCTCGACATCGGATGTCTTGTCTTCATTGACATCAATATCTGCCTGATTTGATGCCTCTTCGTCTAATTCCATTTCGAATTCCTGCAGGAAATCATCTGCTGCTCCTGTTGCCAGCTCCTGTTCAAATTCACGCTGGAATCCTGTGCCGGAGTAGTCCTCGTGCTTCTTTTCCACCGGCTTTTTCTCCCGTTCTCTTGGCTTTGCAGCTTCTTCATTCATTGATTGAATCAGATTCTCGATATCCTTCTTATTATTTCTTCTGTTAGCATCTGAAACTGAATTCAGCAAATCGTCCAGATAATCTTCACTCTTACTCAAATTTATACCTCCATGTATCCAAGTTGCCTGTATATCTGCTTACAGGGTCTGCCACAACATCTCCCAGCAGATGCCGGACAGCGTAAAGGAAAGGGATGTGATGTAACATCACACCCCTTTGTCTGCGTTCTTTCCTTACTTTCCAGTCTGGTCAATCAGTCTGTCGATAGCCTGTACCAGACTTCCAATCTCCGGTTTAGTCAATTGGGCGTCTGCTCCGAGTGATTCACCTTTTCTTCTCATTTCATCATTTACCAGGGAAGAGAAAATGATTACCGGAATATCATGCATGTTATCGTTCTCTTTTACCAGTTTTGTTAACCGGTGTCCGTCCATCAATGGCATCTCGATATCTGTAATAATACAATGTACTTTATCTTTTACATTGCCGGCTTTCTCATAAGCACAAAGCTTGTCCCATGCTTCCTGTCCGTTCGTATTGACATTCAGGTTGGTATAACCTGCTTTCTTCAGACAATCTGTAATCAATTTACTTAATAATGGGGAATCCTCTGCGATCATAATCGGGGAATCATTACGGTTACGATTTTCCAGATGCTCTACATCAGATACCTTAAGTCCTGTTTCCGGGCTGATATCAGAAATAATTTTTTCAAAGTCAAGAATAACAATCAACTGTCCATCCAGTTTAATGACTCCGGTTGATACACCCTTGTCCTGGACATTAATTGTTGCATCCGGTTTGATAATCTCTGACCAGGAGACACGATGAATTCCAATAACCTGATCTACATGGAATGCAATATTTAATTTATTAAAGTTTGTGATAATAAACAAACCTTTTCCTTCTTCATCCTGCATACCAAGGCATCTTCTCAGGCTGATTACCGTCAGCATGGTATCTCGTGGCATAAAGATTCCTTCCACACTCGGATGTGCATTTGGTACCGGGGTTACCGGCTGATAGGATAAAATCTCACGAATCTTCGCTACGTTAATTCCGTAATGATTATCCCCTAAAGTAAACTCCAGCACTTCCAGTTCGTTCGTACCATTTTCTAACAGAATATTTGTCTCCATTTATGTTTTCCTCCCAAGGTCATTTCTTAGAATATTTCTATTTCGAATTATAACATAATATCACATAAAAATGCACCGTTTTTTTACAATTCTCTAGATATTTTTACCATTTTATAGATTACAGGTCTTATGTACCGTGTTTTCGACTACTTCCAGAGAGATTTTACTCAAATCTTCCGGTGTACTTTCCGGCACCTCAAAGAGTAAAACCGTATCTGTACCACTTCCTGCTTCAATAGTTCCCTGATATGTTCCAAAGTCATTTAACAGAATTGTGACCTGTGCAACAGCTTCCACGCTGTCATTTAACGTCACGCGGAATGACACCTTGCGGCTTAACATATCACAAGCTACTGCTTCCGTTCCAGCATTCTCTAAATGAAAATGTAAAACCAGGTATTTATTTCCGGCATCCGGCTCTACCATATAGGATGAATTCTGCTGATAAACTGTTGCAAATTCCGCACCGGTGTACTGCGTATCAATACCCGGTATTGCTACTGCATCGTTTAAGGACACACTGTTGTCCGATGCCGCATTCTCCGGAGTTCCTGTTGCATCTCCACCTTCTGACGACATCTGCTCAGTGGAATCCGGCTGTTCCACAGCCTCGGTATCTGCAGTCTCTGTTGTCTCTTCACTCTTCGATAGTCTTACAATTCCATCCTGCTGCTTTATATTATACTTTGATACTACATGTGCTGCATAATCTACAATTGTCTGTTCTTCCTGCTCCGTTAATTCAATCGGCTGCTCTCCGCATCCACCTAATAATAACGCAGCCAACAGCACACATGCCGTTGTTTTTATCTTTCTGTCCCTCATAGGCACTCCTTAACTTATCAATCTATTCCTATGTTAGCATTTTTCCGGCTTTCAGGCAATAGTTATTTCACATTCTTCCTCGTTATCATCGCGATTGCTGGTGTCTAATTCTATCCAGAATTCCACACCATCCTCATGGTTAATGACTCCGCACTGCTGATGCATGGAATCCATAATTGCTTTTACAATGGACAGACCAATTCCGCTGCCTCCATAAGCTCTGGTTCTTGCTTTATCTACCTTATAGAATTTAATCCAGATATTATCAATGTCTTCTTCCGGAATCGGCTTTCCTGTATTAAACACGCTGACTCTTACTACATCCTGCTTACATTTATAAGAAATTTTAATCCGGTTTTCACCTTCCAAATGGTTGATTGCATTGCTCAGATAATTGGTTATAACTTCTTCTATCTTAAATTCATCCGCCCATACAAAAAGCGGCTGCTCGTCAAATTCCAGAATAGCTTCCTTCTGTTCTAAGATAATGGCATTACTGGCAGTTACTCCACGTATCAGTTCGGTGATATCAAACCGTTCCATCACAATAGCATCATTCCCAAATTCCAGCTGATTCAAAGTAAGAAGTTTCTTTACCATGCGGTTCATCTTCTCTGCTTCATCTGTAATGACCTCACAATAGAAATTTCTGCTCTCCGGATCGTCCTGCACACATTCCTGTAAGCCTTCTGCATAACCCTGAATCAGTGCCAGCGGTGTCTTTAACTCATGGGAAACATTTGACAGGAAATCTTTTCTCATCTCGTCAATCTGTTCCTTCTTTTCGATATCTATCTTCAATTCATTATTAGCACTCTTTAATTCCGATATGGTCCGCTCTAAGATTTCCGATAGCTGGTTCATATGCTCGCCCAACTGTTCAATCTCATTATCTCCCTTGACCTCATACTTCGCATCAAAGTCGAATTCTGCCATTTTCTTGGATATATCTGTAAGCTGCAGAATTGGGTTAGTAATACGACGTGTAACAAAAAAAATGATAATACCACTCACTATTACCGCAACAACTCCTACATCCATCAGCAGACGATTAGACACCTGCGCACTTTCCTTGATACTTTCCAATGGAGTTCTCGCCAGCAAAAGATTACCATCTGCCAGGGTTCCCCAGAGAATCAGATAATCCGATTCCAGCCTGGTATCCTCTTTTTCTCCCATGACATAATTGTCGTTTGCTTTCAGTACTTTCATATTAAGATGCATATCATCATTCTGCACACTTGCCATGATAATTTCCATAAACTGCATCCTGAGATTTTCCACACCATTGGTAGAAGAACGCACTACTGTACCATCAGATGTAATGATTAAAATCGTCAGGTTACCATTGGAACAGATTTTTTCAAAATCTATATCATAATCTGATGTATTTAAGATTCCCTGTTCACTGGCCGCATTAATCTGCTGAAACCCATTTTCCAGCACTTCCTGTTTATAGCGGGTATAATAGCCTTCCAGCAGGGTAACATTAAGAAGCCAGCACAGTAATACCGTGCCGGCCACTAATCCAACGATAGTCAATGTAATCTGCGTTGTAATGGAATGCTGCTTTTTCTTATTCTTTGCCATATATCTTCCACCTTATCACATTCTATTGCGGTGCATCAATGTCCAGCTTATAGCCCATACCCCAGATTGTCTTGATATAATCCCCTTTTTCGCCCATCTTGCTACGCAGCTTTTTCACATGGGTATCGATGGTTCTGGCATCACCGAAATAATCATAATTCCATACATGATTCAGAATTTTCTCACGGGATAAAGCAATTCCCTTATTCTCCATGAAATATGCCAGAAGCTCAAATTCTTTATAGCTCAAATCAATGTTTTTGCCGTCAATTGTTACCATGTGGGCAGCCTTGTCCATTACAATGCCACCTACTTCCAGCACATCATCTTCCGTATAATTGCCGGTTCTCCGCAAAATTGCCTCTACCCTTGCCACCAGGATCTTCGGGCTGAATGGTTTACTGATATATTCATCCACACCAAGTTCAAATCCCAAAAGTTCATCACTTTCTTCACTCTTGGCTGTCAGCATGATAATCGGTGTCTTGGAACTTTCCCTGATTTCCCGGCATACATCCCAGCCGTTCATCTTCGGCATCATAACATCCAGAATAATCAATGCAATATCTTTATTTTTATAAAATACGTCTAAGGCTTCTTCTCCGTCTCCTGCCTCTAACACTTCAAAGTTCTGTTTTACCAGGAAATCCCTCACCAGCTTACGCATACGGCTTTCATCGTCTACCACCAGAATTTTACGTTTTTCCATATTTGCTTCCCTCTTCTTTTTTCTATAGTTTAACGGATAAATATGTCAAATTTGTGTTCTTCTGCGATTTAATTCTGCTTTTCCAAAGCATCCAGTGCCGCTTCTCTTTCATCCAGTTCCTGTTCCCACTCTTCATATTTATTAATGATTTTCGTCTCATAATTTAAGATTGTGGTACTGCCACTGGTAAGGCTGATGGCAAACATGGCAATAACAATGATAATCAGCACAATATTCACAGAAAGTAAGATGCGGCAGCGCTTCTGTAATTTCGTTTCCTGTTGTTCCTCTGAATTTTTATCAGCATTTTCATTCTGGTGCTCACCAGATTTTTCTTTGCCAGCTACATGGTCAAGGTCTAAGCCCATATCTTTCACCGGAATACCTGGTATTTCGGATGCATCCACCCCGGGCAGTCCTTTCAGATAATCCTGCAGTTCTTTTAGATAGGCATATCCTATCGGTGTATGGAACAATTCCTGAGCCATGATTCTCTGGTAGATTTCCTGTACCATCTGTGGATTATCCATGTTCATATTATCATGTATGTACTGGATTCCTTCCACTTCCTTTTTTGCCAATTTTGCCTGTTCTTCATTTTCAAATACGAATCCACTTACTTCCCAGACTTTGCCATCTAATTCTTTTTGTTCCATATTTCCTCCTGCAATTTACAATCCCAGAAAAGTCTTTTTATAAAATGGTGCAACCTCACCAATCAGCTCCATTGCCTTTTCGTCTGCTTCATGCATATCAAGACGCATATAGCCAAGGGACGGCTTTACAGCTTCAGCAATTCCTTCAAAGACGCTCTTTCTCTCACCCTTAAACTCTACAACCAGCAAATAACTAATGTCATCCTTACGTTCAATCTTCGTTACCAGATATGCTTTCTTAATATTCTTCTGTTTCTTCATATATTCACTGAGTATCTGTTTCAGTTCATCCGCCTCCGCAATTGGCTCACCAACAAATACACCCGTTTTCTTTTCAACAAGATTGCCAGATGCCATCTCAGCTTCCTGCCTCTTATATCGTTTGAAATAACCTATAATAATTTTCTTCCGGTTCTCTTCTACCCGAAGTTCCATACTGCCCGGATTGATTACAAAATCTCGCTCTCCTGCAATCTTCATCAGCTGGTCAAAACTGACTTTCTGTCCCTTCCATTCCTTTACATTATAAATCTTCTGGAAACTCTGCCAGTCTGTATACACCGGCATCCACTGTGCTCCATTGCTATCCTGTAACAATGCAAACTGAAGGGCTGTTCCCTTTTTTCCGTCTGCATCCTTTTCTTCCTTCGGGTCCTCTACCACTTTTACCGGACATAAGAATTCCCCGCGGACTACCTCTTTTAACATACGGTCACATAAGAACTGCTCCGCACGTTTCCACTGTTCATCTTTCTTTTCTTCAAATAAAATCTGTCTGTGTCTTGCCATTGCAAGAATCAGAGCCGGATTTACAACCGGAATCTGTGCTTTGGAAAGCTCGGAAAAATCCGGTGGTGGAAGCAAATCATCTCTTTTTAATCTGCAGGAATAGCTTCCCACATCCAGTATCAGATCTTCCATACCCCACCAGTGGAGGTTTGCCCAGAAGAACATCTGCTTGTCTCCTCTGATTCCTTTTAATTCCAGTTCTACATTCTGCTCTTTATAATGTTCTATTGCCCTTTGAGCAAATTCTTTCGTTGAAAAGATTAATACACTTCCGTCCCCCATAACACGCGGGTAACCGGTATGCTTGTCCCATGCGCAGTAAAGCTCTTTGCATCCCTTTATTTTATCTGCCAGAATCTTGTTAAACACTTCTATCTTCTTTAAAAAGTTATCTGCCACAAAGGTTTTCTTCTTATGATGTACTTCTGCAGAACGAATCAGAAATTCCAGTTCCTCTAAAGTAAGCTTTGCAAGCTCCTGTTCATCCGGCATTTCATAATTCAAAAGATGGGTCTCTAATAATTCTTCTTTACGCTCTTTACTAATTTCCATGTTCTTCTCCTATATCTTTCCTTAAAACAATCACGTTATTTCTATTTTAATATAAAAATGCTATAAAGTAAAATAGAATCCTTCCGGATTCTACTTTATCTTTCACGCAGTTTACATCAGTTCTTCAATGACTCCTGTTTCATTGTATTTTCTGCAGTCAATGACACGCTGATTGGAAGAACCTTTGAATTTTAATGTAATATCATATAGCTCTGCCACATAAGGGCCATCCACCAGCACATCGATTAAGGATAATAATTCTTTCGTATCCTCGGTATATCTTCTTCCCTCCGGTACCAAATCCTTATCCAGTACATATCCGGTATATGCCCATATGTCTTTTTCCGGATGTTCCGTCCGCACCCGCTTGATAAACGGAAGCAGTGCATGCTGGTTTTCCGGTTCAAAAGGGTCTCCTCCCAAAAGAGTCAGTCCCTTGATATAGGGAGATTCCAAAGATGCAAGAATTTCATCTTCTACTTCTTTTGTAAATTCCTCTCCATTTTTAAAATCCCATGTTTCCGGCTGAAAACACTCTTTACAGTGGTTCCGGCAGCCGGATACAAACAGCACCGTTCTTACACCGGTGCCGTTCGCAATATCATTATATTTAATCGCTGAATAATGCATTTTCTTTTCACTTTCTTTTTATAAATGAAGTACACGCTCCTTGATTTCCTGGGTTCTTCCCTGATTCCAGAACTGGGAACCAATATAACCACAGGTACGTCTTGCCACATTCATCTTATCCTGGTCACGGTTGTGGCAATGCGGGCACTCCCATACTAATTTTCCATCATCATCTTTTACAATCTGAATCTCACCATCATAGCCACATACCTGGCAGTAATCGCTCTTGGTATTTAACTCTGCATACATGATATTCTCATAGATGAATTTCATTACAGATAAAACAGCATCCAGATTATCCTGCATGTTCGGAACTTCCACATAGCTGATTGCTCCACCCGGTGAAAGTGCCTGGAACTGGGATTCGAATTTCAGTTTGGTAAATGCATCGATATTTTCGGTTACATGCACATGATAGCTGTTGGTAATGTAATTCTTATCAGTAACACCCGGAATAACTCCGAAACGTTTCTGTAAACATTTTGCAAATTTATAGGTGGTAGACTCAAGCGGTGTTCCATATACGGAGAAATCAATATTTTCTTTCTCTTTCCACTCCTTGCAGGCATCATTTAACCGCTGCATTACCTTTAAGGCAAATGGTGTTGCTGCCGGGTCGGTATGTGGTTTTCCAGTCATATATCTGGTACATTCGCAAAGTCCTGCATAACCCAGTGAAATAGTAGAATATCCACCATATAAAAGCTTGTCTATGGTCTCGCCTTTTTTCAGGCGGGCAAGTGCTCCATACTGCCAGAGAATCGGTGCCACATCAGAAGGTGTTCCCTTCAGGCGGTTATGACGTGCCATCAATGCACGGTAGCAAAGGTCCAAACGCTCATCAAATAGCTTCCAGAATTTTTCAAAATCTCCGCCGGAAGAGCATGCCAGATCTACCAGATTCAAGGTTACCACGCCTTGATTGAAACGACCGTAGAACTTCGGCTTGCCATCTTCATCATGATATACGGTAAGGAAGGAACGGCAGCCCATACAGGTATAGCAGTTGCCATCTTTTAATTCCTTCATTTTCTTCTCAGAAATATAATCCGGAACCATACGCTTTGCAGTACATTTTGCTGCTTTCTTGGTCAGATAATAGTATTCCGAATCCTCATGGATATTATCCTCTTCCAATACATAAATCAACTTTGGGAATGCCGGTGTAATCCATACGCCATCCTCATTCTTAACACCCTGATAACGCTGGTCTAGCACTTCCTCTATAATCATGGCAAGGTCTTTTTTCTCCTGCTCATTCTTTGCTTCGTTCAGATACATGAACACGGTTACGAATGGGGACTGTCCGTTGGTAGTCATCAGGGTTACTACCTGATACTGGATAACCTGTACGCCCCGCTCGATTTCCGCATGAAGTCTTCTTTCCACAATGCTGTTAATCTTCTCTTCGCTCAGCTCCACATCGCTCTCTTTTAATGTCTGCACCAGCTCTGCATGAATTTTCTCGCGGCTGATCTGGACAAATGGTACTAAATGTGCCAGTGAAATACTCTGTCCGCCATACTGGGAGCTTGCCACCTGAGCAATAATCTGGGTTGCAATATTACATGCTGTAGAAAAAGAATGTGGCTTGTCAATTCTGGTTCCGCTGATAACGGTTCCGTTCTGTAACATATCCTCTAAATTTACCAGATCACAGTTATGCATATGCTGTGCAAAATAATCTGCATCATGGAAATGGATAATTCCCTGTTCATGTGCCTCTACAATATCCTCCGGGAGAAGGAATCTTCTGGTAATATCCTTACTCACCTCACCAGCCATATAGTCACGCTGCACGCTGTTTACGGTTGAATCCTTATTGGAATTCTCCTGTTTTACTTCTTCATTATTACATTCAATCAGACTTAAAATCTGTTCATCCGTAGAGTTGGATTTACGTACCAGGGCACGTTTATAGCGGTAAGTAATGTATTTCCGGGCAACAGAAAAAGCCCTCTTGTCCATTAACTGATCCTCCACTAAGTCCTGAATATCTTCTACATTCAGGGCATGGTTGGCATCCTTACAGGAATCCTCTATATATTGTGCAATCTCCTTAATCTGGTCTGCAGTCAATCGTTCCGCTTCCACCACCTCATGGTTCGCTTTATTGATTGCAATAATAATTTTTGAAATGTCAAAAACAGCCTCTGCGCCGCTTCTTTTAATGATTTTCATTGAAATCCTCTCCCATAAAAAAATAGTCTATTCGCATAAAATCGGCACAAAACTGTACTAGATTTTGTGTCGAATCTCTTCAACGCATATACAGTATACCATATCTTGTGTTTTACGCAAGGGGAATATACAAGATTCATGAAATTTTTTCAGAAAAAATTTTTTAGAATTTAACGCTTTTTTCATAATCTGGACAATTATTTTTCACAAAATCCGGGTATACTACAAATATCAATAGAGAACAGGTTCATCCCCCAATGTCTTGTCTCTCTATTTGATAAAACTTTTTTCATAAATTTTCATAACTCCCCTTTGTACCCCCGCAGTGCTGTGGGGGTATTACCTTTGTAAAACCATTTTTCAGACTGTAAAAACCCCGTCTCAAATATCAATGCGATATCGAAACGGGGCTTACTTCATTTTTAATCTATTTTTTAGAAATCTACTTCTGTGTCATAGTAACAGCATTTCAGCAGTTTTTCCATTTCTTCCTGACTTGGCTGTCTTGGGTTGGAGCCGGTGCAGGCATCCAAAATTGCATTGGCTGCAATCTCAGGCAGTCTCTCTAAGAATACTTCTTCCGGTACAAAGCCCTGCTCAGCCGGATAGCTGTCCGGTCCGTAGTTCTTAATACAGTGCGGAATATTCAAGTCATCATTCATCTTACGCAGGTACTGGATTAAAAGTGCGACTTTCTCGTCCAGTGTCTCTCCGCCAAGCTTCATAAAATCTGCAATCACGCCATAACGTTTCTTTGCAGTCTCATCCTTTGCATTAAATGCAATAACCTTCGGCAGATACATGGCATTAGCTGCGCCATGAATAATATGTGCACCGTAGTCGGCAAATGCGGCACCGGTCTTATGTGCCATAGAATGTACGATTCCAAGCAGTGCATTGGAAAATGCCATTCCAGCCAGACACTGGGCATTGTGCATGGCATCACGTTTTGCCATATCTCCGTTATAGGAATCAATCAGATCATGCTGAATCATCTCAATGGCATGGAGTGCCAGCGGGTCTGTAAAATCACTGTTTGCAGTTGAAACATACGCTTCGATTGCATGTGTCATCGCATCCATTCCGGTGTGGGCTACCAGTTTCTGCGGCATGGTCTCTGCCAGTTCCGGGTCAACGATTGCTACGTCCGGTGTAATCTCAAAATCCGCAATCGGATATTTGATTCCCTTCTCATAATCCGTAATAATAGAAAATGCAGTTACTTCTGTTGCTGTTCCCGAGGTAGAAGAAATTGCACAGAAATGTGCTTTCTTTCTTAATTTCGGAATTCCAAATACCTTACACATGTCTTCAAAGGTAATATCCGGATATTCATATTTAATCCACATTGCTTTTGCAGCATCAATTGGTGAACCACCACCGATTGCTACAATCCAGTCCGGCTTGAACTTCTCCATAGCGGCAGCACCCTTCATCACGGTCTCAACAGATGGATCCGGTTCAATTCCTTCAAACAGTTCCACTTCCATACCTGCTTCTTTCAGATATGCCTCTGCTTTATCCAGGAAACCAAACCGTTTCATGGAGCCTCCACCAACACAGATCATTGCGCGCCTTCCTTCAAAGTTCTTCAGTGCCTCCAATGCACCTTTGCCGTGATATAAATCTCTTGGTAATGTAAATCTCTGCATTCGTAATACCTCCTTGATAATCATTGTATGTTTACTGATATATTTTTATCATAACATAATAATATACAAAAGGTAACTGGATTTTTCTTGTTTTTTGTGAAATTTTTATAAAATTTGGTTATATTTTCCTCTTACTCTGTTATTTCAGCAGCAGCCGCATCCTGCACCAGCGGATTCGTATCCCGGGTGGTATCTGCTGCCGTCTTTCCTGTCCGGTTACTTACTGCCTTGCTGATTTCTTTTACCTCATCTGTCGTTTCATAATCCTCTACATCAAATAAATAGCGGTGCAATAAATCTACATTGGTCTCCAAATCCGTTGGTACAACTACTGCTCCGATGGATTTTTCCATCATCTTGGTGTCTAACTGGAATGGCCAGCCCTGGGTATCTGCAAGCTCATACTCTTTGACATGGGCTGCAAGTCCCAATATTTCTGTGGTAGAAAGGCTGGTAGAAATGTCCGGAAACAGCTTGTCTACCAAATCATTTAAAGTAAGGATGTCTGCCTGCTTTGCTTTTTCTACAATCTTTCCTACTACGATACGCTGGCGCTCGGTCCGGCGGAAATCGTCTCCGCCGCTCATTCGGTCACGGCAATAGGCAAGTGCCTGTATTCCATTGACCTGCTGCACGCCCGGTCCGGAAACCGGCTTGCCATGGGTTCCCATGACTTCATTCATTTCATCAATCCAGATGTGCATATTGCTGGCTTCTTCCTTGGTAATATCCAACTCTATTCCACCTAATGCATCCACAACTTCCATTACCGCATTGAAGTCTACGGATACATATTCGGTAATATTCAAATCCAGATTCTTATTTAATGCCGCTACTGCACCGGTCGGTCCTCCCTTGGCATAAGCTGCATTCAGTTTCCGCAGGCTGTCTTTATCATCTACTGCCAGAAAGGAATCCCGGTATACGGATACAAGCTTCACTTCCTTGGTATCATCATTGATACTGGCAATCATGATACAGTCGCTGTTTCCGCTCTCATAATTTCCACTGTTCCGGTTGTCAATTCCAAAGATAGCTATATTGGTATAATTATCTAACACTTCCTGGGTCTCGCTGTCTATATTAATATTCAGCTTCTTCGCGTCTAAGGAACCGGTATTATTGATTTTATTCAGCTTACTCATTACATAAAATACTACCAGCAAAATGAGTATCACTAATACTTCTACAATAAAAAGTATCAGTTTTCTCTTTCTTCTCTGCTTTTTTCCAACCTTCTTTTTCGGACCTGTCTTCGCCTTCTGCTTTTCCATGCCCATAGTTCCTCCTTACTTTGATATACTTATACTCCTTAATCCGGACTGTTTTTCCACAGCCCATTAATTCATAATATATCTTACTGGAATTGGTTGGTCAATGTCTCACAGGCAACCTTAAGAATCAGTTCCATAAATTTAACGAAATCTTAAGTTTTCGTATTAATCAAAAGCAGAACTCTTTCCATTATACCAATGATCCCACATGGCATCATTTACCACAACATACTGTCCGTTATAAATTGCAATGGCATGGGTACCGCCATCCAGTGTACAGCCAATAATAAGGAGTTCATCCTCATAGCCATCTACATCATAGGTAACTTCTTTGATAATCTGTGTCATATCCCAGTCTGCATAAATCGTTCCCTTGACACCGTCAATCCAGCAGGTTGCCTTTACCGGCTCCTCCCAGAATTCAAAATAGTCTTTATCATTATGCACGGAACTTGGAAGCACAGATTCCGGAATATCAGCATATTTTTCACTTCCATTTTCATCCTCTGGTGCATCCGTTGTCTCTGTATCCTCAACCACGCCATCTATTGGCTGGTCTGCATTTACCGGAACTTCTTCTACTGCCGGAACATTTTCCTGTGCGGTCGCATTTTTATCATTTGATTTATTGTAGCTGATGACACCAACTGTCACTGCACTTGCTATAGATGCCGTTGCCACGATTCCAATTACCGCTTTTCCAGCTGCAGTTGACAAAAATGACATCTTTCTTGCTGTGCCTGCGGCTTTTACCGCTGTTGAGGCTGCAATTTTTCCTGCACCATATGTACTCTTTGCTATACTTTTTCTACATTCACTTAATAAAAGCTGGGTGGATGGCTCCGCTGCAGATACAAACATTTCCTTTTTCAACAGATACAACAGTAACGGCATTGGTGCAACACTGTAAAGCTTGTATCCCCTCTTCTGCAGTTCCTCTGCCTTTGTCTTGATATTATTCCTGCCATAACGCAGTCTTGATTTCACTGTAGCTTCCGGGCAGCCCAGCTGTTCTGCAATTTCTTTTGTGGTAAGTCCCTCTAATTCAAAGGCAATTACCACCAGACGCTGCTCGTCAGACAATGCATCGATCAGCTCATGCACCAGCTGTCTGGTCTCTTCTTTCGTATATTCTAATTCCGGCTCATTTTCCCAGACGCTTACTGCCTGATCCATGATTTCTGCATCTTCTTCCTCACCACTTTCCATGCGTAAATCAAGCGGTGTATGATTGCGTTTTTCCAGTTCATTTTTTGCTGTATTTACCACAATCTGTGCTAACCAGGAATCAAATTTTTCCGGTTCTTTTAGTTTATCCAGATTTTTCCACGCCCGTATGTATGCTTCCTGCAGAACATCTTTTGCTGCCTCTTCATCCTTCACATATTTTAAAGCCAGATAATATTTATTATTTTTTGTTGTATCATAAAGAAATTCAAATCCCGTCGAATCTCCATTACATGCTTTTTCAACCGCCTGTGTATATGTCATTTTCTTTTCCTTCTTTCTTCCTTATTTCTCATGTGTTTTTCCTTTAACGCCTGATTTCTTAAAATTTTAACAGAAACAGCTCTTCCACCGCAAGCACATTTCCATCTTCTTTTCTCACCAGTCATGACTGTCAATATACTCATTTAAAGCCGCTTCTGCCTCCAGTCCATAGGCATTGCAGGATAACGTTCCACCACTGTTTTCACTTTCTTCCAGTGCAAAATTTTCCACTGCATACCAGACACCCTGATATATGGCACAGGCACCTTTTACATAGGAAGATAACATATAGTTATTGTGATGACCGGTTGAGTAAAACCACTGCATGTGGATTCTATATGCGCTTCCCGCAGAATTTAATGCTATGTTTTCTCCATAATTGCCACAGCCATTATGGGAAAAATCTGATACAATTGCCTGTGCTCTCTGGCATGCAAAATTGTATATGTCCTCATCCCAGGTAAGTGCATTGAGGCCTACTGCTGTTCTCTCTGCATTCACATAAGACCACACCTCTTCGGCTGCACTTCTGTCAAAACCATCCGGATGAACCTCCGGCATATCAATCCATGTTCCTTCATCGACATCATATATCATTCCGTCATGTGGCGGCTTATTTGAATCGGTTGTATCTGCTACTGTTGTATTCTTTTTCTTACCGCTTTTATTTTTGTCTGACTGGTCTGTCTCCTCTGTCTTTCCTTGCTTTGTTCCCGTCTCATTTTCTCCCTCTGTGTTTTCTTCCGCTGTATCTTCTTCTGCCCCAAGTTCCGGTTCTAAATTTTCAGTTTCTTCTGTCTTCTGCACCAATCTGACTGTTTCAATAGCTGTTTCTGCAGCATTTTCTACTATAACTTTTACCCTCTTCTGTGGTGTTTTCTCTGCTACTTTTTCTTTTTCCGTAGTCGGACTTCCCTTTGCTTCTGTCACATTGCTACATCCTGTTAATGTGAGTGTTGCTGCCATCAGGACAGCAAGTGCAATATATCCAGGTTTTCTCATTTTCATCCTAATCTTTCACCTTCCTTTTTGCGATTTGTTCTGTTCATAATCTGTTTACGAACCGAGCAATCCGTATCCTCATTCATTTCAAAATTCTGCATGTCCTTATGCATCAGCAGCACAAACCATTTTATTATGTTTTTCATCTGTCCTTCCTCCCTTCTATTAAGTAAGACAGGAGGGAGCGGAAAAAAGATTTAAATTTTCCAAAAATTTTCAAAAAAAATAAGAGCAGTCTGTGAAACCACTCTTATTGCTGTTGCCAAGCATCCATAAGAAGCTGCCCATGCAGGTTCTGTAGATTAATATTTTGTATTCTTTTCTGAATTATATTGGCATGTTTATTTAAATTTTATACTGCATGAAATTGTCATTATGCACAAATCCAAAATCGGTATATAACTTGACTCCCATATCAGATGCCGTAATTTGTACTGTTCCACATCCATATTCTCTGGCATCATTTACAACACGGGATAACAATTCCTTAGCTATCCCCTTTCTTCTATAATCGGGATTTGTAAACATACTGGACAATAAGCCTATTTTTCCAGTAGGACATCCGAAATATGGCGGTTTCTCTACAAATGACATTCCGCTTGTTCCAACAATATTTTCCCCATCAAAGGCAAGCCAGGATACAAATGTTCCATGTGCCTAAAAAGTGGCGGTTTTACATCTTTCTGAATTAACAAAGCTCTCAAACTCCCGATAAATGACAGCAATATTATCTGCTGTTTTACATCTTTCTGAATTAACAAAGCTCTCAAACATTGGTTTTCTTGCCATTTTTCTTTCTCCTGTTTTACATCTTTCTGAATTAACAAAGCTCTCAAACCTAGATGGAAGTGCTGAACTTAAAACATATGTTTTACATCTTTCTGAATTAACAAAGCTCTCAAACCTGCTTGCCAGTGGAAAGTTAAATGAACACCGTTTTACATCTTTCTGAATTAACAAAGCTCTCAAACGGAGAGAAAAAAACATGAGAAGAAAAAACAGTTTTACATCTTTCTGAATTAACAAAGCTCTCAAACCCTCCGAGTGGTTACGTCTGCCCGGTGTGTGTTTTACATCTTTCTGAATTAACAAAGCTCTCAAACCTAGATGGAAGTGCTGAACTTAAAACATATGTTTTACATCTTTCTGAATTAACAAAGCTCTCAAACCTGCTTGCCAGTGGAAAGTTAAATGAACACCGTTTTACATCTTTCTGAATTAACAAAGCTCTCAAACGGAGAGAAAAAAACATGAGAAGAAAAAACAGTTTTACATCTTTCTGAATTAACAAAGCTCTCAAACAATAATATGCACCTTTTGCCGAACGAACTTGTTTTACATCTTTCTGAATTAACAAAGCTCTCAAACGACAACGGAAGAATCTTGTGTGCTGATTATGTTTTACATCTTTCTGAATTAACAAAGCTCTCAAACAAACTTTCGACAAAAAGAAAAACAAATATGGTTTTACATCTTTCTGAATTAACAAAGCTCTCAAACTTTTCTGGTGGCAAGTCACAATGTATACTGGTTTTACATCTTTCTGAATTAACAAAGCTCTCAAACCTCAGCGAAAAAGATAATATTGACGCTTCAGTTTTACATCTTTCTGAATTAACAAAGCTCTCAAACATCTCTTTCACAAGTTGTCTGTTGTGCTTAGTTTTACATCTTTCTGAATTAACAAAGCTCTCAAACATATACCCAACTGGAAGTCCGTATGGATTCGTTTTACATCTTTCTGAATTAACAAAGCTCTCAAACCTCAAATTGCTTTAAGGCCATCTCCGAGCCTATACTATATTGCGAATATAGTGTTAATTCTTACAGTTCAATTATACATAAATCATCATCAATTATCCAGCCTTTTTCACCTTCCATATGCGGTGATAGTGTTGGTTCTATGACAACCATATAAATCTTATTATACATTGCAAACTGATAAAATTGCATGGTCTCTTCTGTTGAAAAATAGTACTTTAAGTTTGGAATCACAAATATATCGATTCCACATATTTGATTCATGAGTTTTACATATTGAAGCAATTTTTCAAGTAACGAGTCACTTTCCATATCTGTTTCTACTGATATCGCTTTCATTAAGCTTGATAAATCAACTTCAAAATTATATTTTAGATTATATGGTACCGTAGAAATGAGTTTATCAAAATATTCCATCAATTCCTGTTTAAAACGTATGCTTTCTTCTTGTAATAGTGTGTCATTTTGATATGTAAGTTCCTGATACAATTTAGAGATAATTTTACGATCATTGGTATTAATATTAAAAATATTATAAATGCACTCTATCCTCTGTGACATTTTCAGTTCCTTATCCCCATCTGACAAAATAAAATTTCCCGTTTCTCCTTTATATTGTTTCCACAATTCTTCCAGAATATTTCTATACGCCAAATGATTCTCTATTGATAAAACCAGTATCTGATTCTCCATTAAATCAAATTCCAGATTATATAAAGTATTTACTAACTTCATAAAATCACCAGCCTTTCGTCCGTATCCAATACCAGAGACTTATTTTCTCCTACCACATATTCCATCTTTGCAAACTGTTTTTCAGTCACTCTTAATATTTGCACCAGTCCTTCTCCCGGTTTATTCTTCCGGATACTCTCCTGAACAACATCTGCTACTCCTGCATTTTGAACTAATTTGCAATACACCGATTCCTGCATCATAAAAAAACCTGCTTTTAACAAGTACTTTCTAAACTCTCTATAATCCCTGGTTCGCAGCCCAATACTTTAACCAACTCTTTAATCACGAGAATTGTCTGCCAGATTATTCTCCTTACCGGAGCAGAAAAATAATATTCATTCAAATCTTCCGCTTCAATCTCAGATAATGTTTTCAGCATTGTATTTTGATACTCTGCCAAACATTCTTTATAATTATATAAACTACTATTTATAAGCTCCATTAAATTCAGATTATTGTTCCATAGTGCTCTGATAATACTTATTGATTCCCCTGTTGAAGTATCTGCTCCATTAAGTTCTAAAAATTTCTTTGATAAATTACCCCAATCTTTGAATTTAAATCCTAAAATTCTTTTAATCTGCTCTTCCGAAAGTTTATTTCCATATTTTTCTTCTATTCTATCTTTCAGGAATTTTTTAGAATCTCCGTAGACTGTACACCAAAATACTATGTCCTCTATCATTTTCTGAACACTGTCTTTAGAAATATCCTCACCAAATATCGGTTTGAATTTACCATATGTTGTTAATGCATTATTTATTGAAACATCCACTCCTGTAACCTGCTCTTCTGTTTCAATAATTCCTCTTGTATGTAAGTATTTACATAACTGCTTCTTTGTTACTTTTTTCCCTTTTTGAAATACAGCTTTGTATATATCCTGCTTTAACTCAACCGAGATTCTCTCCCCATCAATCTTAATATTATTAATTTCATTAAGAACGCAATAGCTTTGATATTCCAGTGAAGCTTTCGGCAATACCTGTTCTCCGCTAATATATGTGCAACGCCGCACCATCCGTGATATAAATGCTTCTGATGTCGCTTTCATATCTATCTTCTCATCAATATTCCATGGTAAAACCTGTCCATCTTCTCGTCTTACAACCCAACCATTTCCTCCATTTTTGCCACTGTTTTCTGATGTTGGTCCTACATAATACGGTATTTGAAATGTAAAGAGTTTTAATATTCTTTCTGATACCGACAACCCTGTTTCATCCTTTTCCGTTAAAAATGGAAGATAATTTTCTGCATTTGAAAGTATTTTCTTCATTTCTCTTGCATGCACCTGATTTGGAATTACTCCGTTAGATGCTGTCAGCTGTTTCGGCAAAAATGTTTCATTTTCAATAGATGTAAGTATTTTCTGTACATTCTCATCCTCTTTTGGCGCATCCTTCAAAAGTTTCTTAATTTCCTTATATAATTCTTCCGAAGTTCTTTTATTTCCAACTCTTCTTTCCTTATTTTTTGAGTTATAAGATCCTACATATGATGCATAGGAACCATCTGCATCACTATTAAAGAACTTATCATATTCCTTCTTACCGCAATATTTCTTTATAACCTCTTTTAAAAGTTTCAAATCTTCTTTATGCTTTGTATATGACGCAACTCTTGCCTGCGATAAGTAATTATGTCCTTTCATAATACTTGCCAAAGATCCAATATCGAACATTTCTTTCATAGCCATGATTATTTCAAAATAATCTTCACCGATTATATTGGCAATTTCATCTGATTTTTCATCAAAAGAAGATTCTGAAAGACAGATATCAAGTTTAGTCACTTCTTCACTCTGTACATCTGGAAAAACAACACATGCATTGAATTTTAAACCACATAATCCTCTTATTAATTCCTTATATGGCTTGTTCTTTAAATCTACGTGCAATACCCCTGCAAGTTCTTCCGCTTTATGCGTTCTGCTCATATCTCTGCGGGACAAAATTGCTTCTATTTGCTTACAATCTATATCCTGACTCAAATGATATTCTGTTAATTCTGAAAGTAATTCTGTTAATTCAAAATACGCATTATCAATATTACTTTCACCGTTATTTTCACCTAATCCTGCATTTAAGAAATGACCACGGTGTTTAAACATATTCAGCAGTGCTAAAAAAACAAGCCTGACATCATGTTTTTCTGTACTGCTTATTAATTCATTTCTCAAATGATATATGGTTGGATACTCATTAAAATAATCCTTGTCCGTATAATTGCCATCATTAAAAATATTATTTTTATATCTTACTTCAACATCCTTATCTTCCTCATGATATTTACTATTCTCTAATCTTCGAAAGAAACTAGGGTCCACTTCACATATGGCATCATGAAAATAGTCTTTTAAAATGCCAATTCTAACCTGCTCTCTTTGTCTTCTCCTTCTGCTTATTCTGTGTGTACGCCTTTCAACTGCACCAGATGCCTCATTAAATTCACGTATTCCCCATAAATCTTTTCCTTTTGCTTTCAACAATCTGTACTCTGGATCAGTTGCTGCCCAACCCACAGAATTAGTTCCCATATCCAATCCCAAATAATACTTGAATGCTGTCATAAAATTTCCTCCTGATTTTTTATCATTTTTTTGTTGACTAAATTTGTTTACATGCTATAATAAAAGAGAATTAACAAAGCGAGTGCAAATAAGGTTTATCCGGCATCGTCTTTTGACTCTGCATGGTGCAGATTAAATCAAGACCTAATGGTCTTTTTTTATTGCCTTTATAATTTTTCTCTGCAACATTCCTCCGTGTCCCTCTGTTAGATAATTCTATTATGCCAAATTACAAGTCCATAAATCTCCACTTGAATTTCATTTTTTATCGAATCTTTGTTCTATCATTTACTATACTCGTTCGCCAATCGATTAATTTCCTCTCGTATCTGTTCTACCAAGCTATCCGGTGCAACAATCTTCACTCCATCACCCAATGCCATAATCCAATGTACAAAATGCATGCTGGCAGCTACTTTTACCACAACTCGAAAATGTCCATTGTCCACTTTGGTTATTCTTACATCTTTTCCAAAACGATCTATCATAACTCCTGCCAAACTATTTTCGCACAGAATTTCCACATTCCGCTCTTCCCCATTAAACATATTAAACATCTTTTTGTCATATGTTACCATATCAGGTTCTTTGAATTTACATCTGCCTTCACGAACTTTATTTTCTACTTTTATACTAAGCATTTTATCTACACGATAATGCTTAATAATTCCTGCATCTGAATCATATCCAATCAGATAGTAATACTCATCATCCCATGATAACCCCCATGGACTGACTTCATATCTCTTACCATCCCACTTAAGCTCCGCCTCCTTTTTCACATTCCACTGAAAGTACTGAAAAGATATCTTTGAATTCTCAGCTATAGCCGTATGAATTGCATCGACATTTTCCATTATTCCATTGTTCATTGATTTTACACGCCCTGCTACATATACCTGACGCTGCAACATAGTGGCATTATGTTTACTCGTCAAATGTTCTATTTTTTTAATCAACTCATTTGATTTTTCTTCTGTAATAAACTTCGCCGCTGCAACAGAATCTACAAGAAGTTTTAATTCTGCCAATTCAAAATCTCGCTTAACAACCTGATAATGATATGTTTTTCCATACTGCGTCTTTTTTATCTTTATTCCGAATTCATCAAGCCGGGCAATATCATCATACAAACTTTTCCGTTCTGCCGTGACATTATTTGCAGACAGTTTATCTATAATCTCCTGTAATGTAATATCATGATTAGCATCTGTATTGTCCAGAAGAATTTTAGCAAGATACAGTATCTTAAGCTTTTGATTACTCCTAGCTCCGCGTCTTCGCTTTTCAACTAATATTTCCATTTTCTCTGCCATTAAAGCACCCCCTAATATTTAAATTATAACTATTATATTCTATCATTTTTATAATAGCAACATTCCTTTTCTCTAACACCTACAGAAAGTGCCACCAGTGACTTCTTACTAATATCTGACAATCAGAACAAAGAATGTGCCTGCGGCGGTCGCTTGCGACATCTACCTTATACGCCGCAGTGCGCATCCTCGC